>MDSV01177686.1_pt1 | contig 11173 bp, 10 predicted proteins | sample 810851 | NCBI WGS metagenome assembly MDSV01 (sample SAMN05326640, study PRJNA326480) | marine metagenome | isolation source: seawater | place: Atlantic Ocean: North East | collected 2012 | reverse complement strand
TGGAGCTTTTTTTGCAAATAAAAAAAAAATACCGATCTGTATCTCTGGTGATGGTGGATTAATGTTTAATTTACAAGAGTTTCAAACAATTATTAATTATAAAATACCTCTTAAATTATTTATAATTAATAATGGTGGATATTTAACCATGAAATTAATGCAACAAAAAAATTTCAAACAATTTGTTGGGGCAGATAATAAGAGTGGTCTTACATTGCCAAATTTTTTGAAAGTAGCAAAATCTTTTGGGTTTGAGACTGTCAAAATCAAAAACGAAAATAATTTAAATAACAATTTGAAAAAAATTTTAAGTTCAAAAAAAGCAATTATTTGTGAAGTAATCACACCTCCAATGCAAGAATTAGCACCTAGGGTTCAAACCCAAATGAATAAAGATGGCTCATTCCAACCTGCTATGCTTGATAATATGTATCCTTTTCTTGGTGTTGAAAAAGTAAACGAAATTAGGAAAGATCTGTTAGACTCATAAAATGAAAACAGTTTTAATTACAGGAGCAACTTCAGGTTTAGGATTAATGCTTAGTAGACATTACGATTCTATAGGTTATGATTTAATTACTGTAGGAAGAGATCCAAGGAAAGTTATTTCATTAAAAAAAGAAATCTCAAAAAAAAATCAAAAAAATTGTTTTGCCTTAGATTTCAAGTCTAAAATTAATTACGAGAAGTTTTTAAAAATTATTAAAAAAAAAGAAAAAAAATTAGATATAATTATTCATTGTTTAGGCGGTGGTTTTGGTCTACATAATCCAATCATAAGTTATAATGATTTAAATTTTTTATTTCATTTAAACGTTTCAACAGCAGTTGGAATAAATAAAATTATTTTAGATAATAAGAAATATAATAAAAATTTAAAAATAATTCATATTGGTTCGGTTGCTTCAATTGAGTCTACAGCTTCAGTTGGTTATTCAATGGTAAAAGCTTCTTTAACTGCTTATACAAAGACTTTATCTAAATCACTTATTAAAAAGAATATATTTGTTCATTGTATTTTATTAGGTGCTTTTGAGTATGAAAATAATGCATTTGAAAGGTTAAAAACGAATAATAAAAGAATATATAAAAAATTTATAAAACAAAAATTACCTAGAAATAAAATTGCAAATGGTGAACAATTTTTAGGTCTTTTTGATTATTTAGTTTCAAAAAATGGTAATCCACTAGCTGGAAGCTCAATAGTAGCTGATTTTTCAGAAACAAATTCTTTTAGGTTATAATTAAATGAAAAAATACAACTTAGAATATTTGGGAAAAGTAGCAAAAATTATTAGAAAAAAAGGAAAGAAAATTGGTCTTTGTCATGGAGTTTTTGACGTATTACATGCAGGTCACCTAAGCCATTTTGAAGAGGCTAAAAAAAAATGTGATTACTTGTTTATAACAATAACAGAAGATAAATTTGTTAATAAAGGGCCAAATAGGCCAGTCAATAATCATTATTTTAGAGCTAAAGTTTTAGAGTCATTGAGACAAATAGATTATGTGGCTATAAATTTTAGTGCTGATGCAATAAAAAGTATTAGACAAATAAAACCAGATTTTTATTTTAAAGGCAAAGATTATAAAGGCAAAAAAGATTTAACCGAAAGGCTCTATAAAGAAATAGAAGAGGTTAGAAAAGTAAATTCAAAAATAATTTATACCGACTCTCCGTTACAAAGCTCAACTGAAATCATTAATAAGAGCTTTTCATATGTATTGGATAGTAAATTGACTAAGTTTTTAGAAAATAAAAATAAAGATAAACTTCTATTTCAAAGTATTGAAAGTTTAAAAAATATTGAAAACAAAAAAGTTTTAATAATTGGGGATGCCATAATTGATCAGTATGATATTGTAAAACCTTTAAACAAACCTATTAAAGAAAGCATTTTAGCCACTAGATATTTAAAAACAGACATATATTTAGGAGGTGTTTTTGCAGCAGCAATAAACTTATCTCAATTTAATAATAACGTTTCCATATGTACTTTGATGGGAAATGATAAAGATATCAAAAAACCTTTAGAACAGTTTAAAAAAAAAATTAAGAGTAAAATATTTTATGAAAATAATAAAGTAACAACAAGAAAAAGACGATTCATTGAAAACGCTTATAATAAGAAAATAAGCGAAGTTTACTTTATGGATGATAATTTATTAGGACAACAGAATAAAAAAAAAATTCTGTCTTATTTAAAGAAAGAGACGAACAAGTTTGATGTAGTTATTTTGATTGATTATGGTCATGGATTTGTTGATAAAGATATTTTTAATGTGCTCAAACAAAAAGCCAAGTTTCTAGCTATAAATTGTCAAACTAACAGTGCAAATTTAGGGTTTAATTTAATAACTAAATATCCAGAGGCAGATTTTATTTGTATTGACGAACCTGAGCTCAGGTTAGCTGCCTCAAATAATACAAGTGAAATACAAGAAATTTTAAAAAATCAAATTACAAAAAAAATTAGGTGTAAAAATATTACAATTACGAGAGGAAGAAATGGCTCATGTTCTTACTTGAATTCTAATGTTTTAAATATTCCAGCATTAATTTCAGATAAGGTTATTGATACAATAGGGGCTGGAGATGTTTTTTTGGCGATAACTTCTTTATTGCACTCTGTTAAATCTGATCAATTGGTTACAAATATTATTGGTAATATTGCAGGAGCTTTAAAGGTGGACATTTTAGGACACTCAAAATCAATAAGTAGATCAAATTTCTATGCTGTTCTTAATCATATTCTTAAGTAGTTTTTGTTATGAAAAAAAAAAACTTAGCTGCAATTCTAAAACAACAAAATAAAAATTTATTAGTTTTAAATTTAGACTATCCGCAAGTACCAAAAGATTATGTGTTAGTAAAAATTAATTATTCCGGTATTTGTCACACACAATTAAATGAAATAAGTGGAAAATTAGGAAAAGATAGATTTATACCTCATTGTATGGGACATGAAGGCGTAGGTGAAATCGTTTCTTTAGGTTTAGGTGTTAAAAATTTTAAAATTGGAGATAAAGTTGTAATAAGCTGGATTAAAAAAAAAATAAGTAAAAAAATCTTAGCAACATCTTATAGTTTTAATTCAAAAAAAATTAATACCGGAGGTTGTAATACTCTTTTAAATTATTCTTTAGTAAGTGAAGACCGAGTATTTAAAATTGATAAAAAAAATAGATATTTAAGAGAGTCTATTCTTTTAGGTTGTGCGCTACCTACAGCCAGTAATGCAATATTAAATAATTCATTAATTAATAAAAAATCAAAGATTTTAATTATGGGAATGGGAGGACTTGGCTACGCGAGTTTGTTAGTTCTTAATTTTTTAAAATGTGAAAATGTAACTTGTATAGATAACAACGTAAAAAAATTAAATCTTTTAAAAAAAAGAAAAGGTGTTGATTTTAAATTGGTGAACAATCACAACCTTAAAAACTTTATAAATTCAAATAATGAAAACTATGATTTAATAATTGATTGTACTGGATCTAAAAAATTAATAGAAAAAACTTTTTCTCTATGTAAACGTTTTGTTGGTAGGTTTATTATAATTGGAAATACAAGATTAAATGAAAAAATTTCTCTAAATGCTTGGGATTTTATTTTTGGTAAAACTTTTACAGGTGCATGGGGTAATGGTGGAACCACAATGAAAAATTTTAAGATTAATGAAAAAATATTATTAAATCAAATTAATAATATCAAAAGAATTTTACCAAGAAAAAATTATAATTTAAAAAATATAAATAAAGCTATGAAAGATTTTAAAGATGGAAAGATATTAAGACCAATAGTAAAATTCTAAAAATGTCATATTTCGATCCAAAATATTTTAAAAAAAAATCAAAAGTAAATAGAGTTGTTACAAGAAAATTGAAAAATAAATTTATAGCATGGGAACTTGGTAAAGAATATTATGATGGAGACCGTAATAATGGATATGGTGGATTTTCTTATGATGGAAGATGGTTAGATTTATTACCAAAATTTATAAAAAAATATAAGCTTAGTAATAATTCTAAAATTTTAGATTTAGGATGTAAAAAAGGATTTATAATGAAAGATTTAAAAATTTTATTACCTAAGGCTAAAGTATATGGAATAGAAGACCACATTTACCCAATTAAAAATTCTGAAAAAGAAATTAAAAAAAATATCATTTTTAGTAATTATTATCAAATTCCATTTAAAAAAAATTACTTTGACTTAGTGATAGGATTTAGCTCAATATATAAATATAATTTTATTGATGTTGTTAAAACTATCAAAGAAATAAATAGAGTATCAAAAAATTCTTTTTTTACAGTTGCGAGTTATTCAAACAAAAGAGAAAAAGAATTATTTGATAAATGGACTTTACTGGGTACTACAATTCTACAAAAAAAAGAATGGTTACAACTATTTAAAATACTTAATTACAAAGGTGATTATTACTTTACAACTGCAAAATCCCTAAATTTGTATTGACAATAACTAGGCTTATTGTAAGAAAAATAATGCTTAATTCTAATTCAATGGACAATTATTGGAAGACTTTAGAGTCAAAAAAACCAGTTCCAAAATTTGTAAAAAAAATAAATATATTAGAATTTGATAAATTAAAAAAATCAATAAACAGTAAAAATGAAATATTTGTAAAAAATTTAGCAAGAAGAATGTATAATGGAGAAGCTTTTATTTTAAGAAATGCTGCAAAAAAAAATTTAAAAAATATCATGATAAATTTAGCAAAACATTATGATAAAAAACAAAAGCCATCTTTTTATAAAATGTTAGATGGGACTCCAAATTTTCATAGAATAATAAATAAAAAAATTACAAAAAAATATAGTTTGTATGCAATAAAACATTCCTATTTTCTATATAATTGGAACATAAAATCCAAACTGGAGAAAGATTTTAAAAAAGGGGTTTATAGACATTGGCGTTACGTTAAATTTCTAGCTGGAAACTCTAAGTTCCAATATGAAAAAAATATACCTAGCCAGTTGCAAATTGATAGGTTGCAAATTGTCAATTATCCTCATGGTGGAGGTGAATTAAGAGATCATGTTGATCCTAGAAAAAATCAGAGAGTTGTATCAGGATTAATAATGAGTAAAAAAGGAATTGATTTTGATAAAGGTGGTTTTTACTTCAGGGGTAAAAATTACAAAAAGTTAAATATAGAGGACAAACTTGAGATCGGTGATTCTGTGATATTTTATGGTTCAATAGTCCACGGGGTTGAAAAAGTTGATGAAATTAAAAAGTTAGATTGGAAATCTTATAATGGCCGTTGGTTTATAGGCATGTTTGTAAATGAGTCTGATCATGTAAAAAATAGAATAACTGCTAGTGATCTAACCAACAGTACAAATTTTAAAAAAAAGGCAAGTTAAATTATGAAAAAACAAATACTCAATGCAAATTTGATTAAAAAATACCATCAAGACTTAGTTTTTAATTACTCTGAATATCCAACTAAAGATCATTGGAAATTTGAATTTAAAAATGATGAATATAAAAAAGCAATTTTAGATTGGCTCCCAAAGAATCAAGATAAAAAAATATTTTTTTATGTTCATATCCCTTTTTGTGAAGAATTATGTTGGTTTTGTACTTGTAGTAAATTTATTAATAAAGATTATGAAAAAGTAACTGATTATCTAAATTATTTATATAAAGAAATAGATTTACTTTTTGAACACTTAAATAAAAATAACATTAAGCTTAATGTTGGTACCGTTTTTTTTGGTGGTGGCTCCCCAACAATTTTAAATAGACAAGACCTAAAAAAATTAGTTGATAAACTTAAGGGATTATTTGATTGGTCAAATGTTGAGTTTTTTACAGTAGAAAGTGACCCTAGAAGAGTTGATGAAGATAGATTAATTTATAATCATGAAGTTTGTGGGACAAATAGAATATCATTTGGTATGCAGGATTTAGACCCTGAGGTTCAAAGAAGAGTAAATAGAATTCAACCTGCAAAACTTTTTGAAGATATTCTCACTCCAAAAGTTAGAAAAATGTATAAAGAAATTGCATTTGATTTTTTGATTGGACAGCCTGGTCAAACTACAGACTCTATAGAAAAGACTTGTGATGAAATAATAAGACTTAAACCTACTTTGGTTCAATTATCTTTAATGGCATACAAACCATGGGTAGCAAAATATCAAGTCCAAATGTTAGCGGAAGGACCACTGCCTGATTTTTTAGAGCGAAAAGAAATGATGGAAGTGATTCATAAAAAACTAGAGTTAGGAGGATATATACGAAGTGGTTTTGAATGTTATTCTTTACCAGACAGTCCAATGACAAAAGCTTTTAATGAAGGTGAGGCACATTATGGCGCTTCTGGACATCAACCAGGAGGAAGAGTAAATTTTATAGCTGTAGGAAGTTCTTCAATGAGTAATTTAGGTAATGATTATTACGTGCAAAATTTTTATGATATCCCATCTTATAAAAAAGCTTTAGATCAAAATTTACTACCATCTTTTAGAGGCTTAAGATTAAATGATGACGACAAAATAAGACAGCACGCTACTCAACAAATTAGAAGTTATTTTAAAATTGATTATAAGAATTTTGCTGATCAATTTGGAATAAACGCTAAAGAATATTTTAAAAATGAAATTGAATATATGAAAGAAATGCAAAAAGATGGATTGGTAGAATTTATGGATAATGGAATTTTTTTAACAGAAATTGGAAGAGATTTTACTCAGAATATAATGAATGTTTTTGATAAATATGACCCACCTAATAAATCTTATAAAGAAAGATTAGAAACAGTAAAAAAAGCAAAAGAATCACAAGCTTCTGTTCAAGAAAAAATTGATAATATCTCAACGTAAATGAAGTATAGAAAATTTTCTGACCTTGGGTGGAGAGTATCAGAAATTGGTTTAGGTTGTTGGCAAATAGGTTGGTGCTGGGGTGATATTGAGGACCAAGATGCAAGAAAGATAGTTAAAGCAGCTCTTGATAGTGGTGTAAATTTTTTTGATACCTCTGATACTTATGGTGATGGTAGAAGCGAAAGATTTTTATCAGAAATTGCAAAGACCAATAAAGATATTTATATAACAACTAAGTTAGGCAGACGTATCAGAGGTACTAATTATGCTAGAGGCTATAAACATGAGCCAATGGAAGAGTTTATAGACAGATCTCTGACAAATCTAAAATTAGAAAAAATAGATCTTGTTCAATTACATTGTCCTCCGTTGGAAATTTGTAAACAACCAGAAACTTTTGAAAAAATGGATAAATTAATAAAAAAAGGAAAAATACTTAATTATGGTGTGAGTGTATATAATTTATCTGAGGCATATGAAGCTATAAAATATGAAAATGTCAAAAGTATTCAACTTGTATTTAATATTTTTAGACAAAAACCAATTGATGAATTTTTAAAATTAGCAAAGAAAAAAAGAGTAGCCATCATAGCAAGAGGACCGCTTGCAAGTGGAATGTTAGGTGGTGAATTTAATTCTAAAACGACATTTGCTGAGAATGATCATAGAAATTACAATATAAAAGGAGAAGCTTTTGATATTGGTGACACTTTTTCAGGGGTCAGCTTTTCAAAAGGCTTGGAAGCTGTAGATAAACTTAAGGAGATAATACCGGAAAACTACACTTTGTCACAATTAGCATTAAAATGGATACTAATGTATGACGCTGTAAGTGTTGTTATACCAGGTGCAGTAAATTCAAATCAAGTTCGAAAAAATTGTGAAGCTAGTGAATTAAAAAATATAGATAGCATAATGCCATTGATTAAAAAAATATATGAAGATTTAATAAAAAAAGATGTTCATGATAAATGGAATTAATTATTAATGAAATTAACTTATAAATTTCTTGGTTCATCTTCATTAAATGTAAGCAATATTTGTATTGGGACAATGACTTTTGGAGAACAGACAAATAAAAAAGAAGCTTTTAAAATTCTAGACTTTGCATATGAAAATGGAATAAATTTTATTGATACTGCAGAGATGTACCCTATTTATCCAAAATCTGAGACACAAGGCTTAACTGAAAAAATAATTGGAGAATGGATACAAAAAAAAAAAAATAGAAATAAAATTACAATTGCAACTAAAATTTGCTCCCACCATCCAAAAGGAATTGGTGCAACAGAATTAAAATGGATTCGTGGTGGTGGAAATAATTTAAGATTTGATAAAAAAAATTTTGAAATTGCCGTTGAAGCTAGTCTTAAAAGACTAAAGGTAGATTCTATAGATTTATATCAATTACACTGGCCGGAAAGAGCAGTGCCAGTATTTGGACAATTAGATTATGTACATGACCCAAATGATACAAATTGGACACCAGTGCTAGAAGTATTAGAAAATTTAGAAAATTTAAAAAAACAAGGAAAAATAAGGTATTACGGTTTGTCTAATGAAACAGCTTGGGGCATTATGAAGTTTTTGACCACATCTGATAAGTACAATCTTTCAAAGCCTATATCAGTACAAAATGGTTATAACTTGATAAACAGAGTATTTGATATTGCAAATTCTGAAGTTTCAATTAGAGAGAATTGTGGATTGTTAGCATATTCTCCTTTAGCCGGGGGAAGATTAACTGGGAAATATCTTAACAGGAATAGACCTTTTAATGCTAGATTTACTTTGTGGCCTGGAAGATTTTCTAGACACCACACTCCAAGAGGAGAAAAAGCTATACAAAAATATATTGAGATTTCAAAAAAATATGAAATTAGCATAAGTGATCTAGCCAATGCTTTTGTATTAAGCAGACCTTTTGTTTCAAGTAGTGTTTTTGGTGTAACTTCTTGCTCTCAATTAAAAGAAAATCTTAATTGTTTAAAAATACAATTAGACACAGATTTGCTAAACGAAATAGAGCAAATTCATATTGATGACCCTAATCCATGTGTATAGGATATTAAAATATGAATTTAAAAAAAAAAATTATTCATGGTCCAGGCTTTGCAATCACAAAAATTAATGAAATTAATAAATTTGAATATTTAAGAGAAAATTTTTTAAATAAAATGGGAATTAAAAGAGAAAAAGACATTTCTTTTTTAAGGAAAAAAATTGCATCAATGAATAAGTATGAAATAAATCAGGCAATGGTGAGCCTTCTTTCTTTTAATGAGGCTTCAGAAATAATGATAGAATCCTGCAGTAAAATCGTTGAGGAACTTTGTGGTAAACAGCTTTTAATTCAAAGAAGGGCAAATACAATTTTTAATTTACCTGGTAAAGATCAAAGACGTCAATGGCCTCATTATGAATTAATGTCTGGTATCTCACCATTTACTTTTGTAATATGGGCACCATTTCATGATTTAGATGATAATGGAGGAGTATATTATTTGCCTCAAGACAAATCTTTTGAAACTATAAAATATGAAAATTCATTAGGACTTGTTAATGGGCCAGCAATATTAGAAACTATAACAGACCAAAAACCTACTAAAATTAAATATGGTGAGGTAATAGTTTTTAATCCATTTATACTTCATGGAAATATTGATTTTAAATCAGACCTTGCAAGAATAGCATGCAGTGTAAGATTTCAAAGTAGGCTTAAGCCAATAATGCAAAAAAATTCAGACTTTTTTAAATTGTATAATTTAAATTAATGATAACCGCATCTGTTACTACCGATATGAATTTTGGACCTTACAAAATACCAAGCAATGCTCAAAATATGATAATGAATAATTATGCAGATAGATTTAAACTAAAAGTTGAAATTGTAATACCAGAGCCAATTATGTCAAACCAATTAGGAACAACTCAATGGCTCAATAAAGAATTTAATTTTGAAAATATTATCCTGTGTTCAATTCATCAACTTCCTGATAATGAGGAATATTTATATAAAATAATCACTAATCTTGGAACAGCTAATTTTAATTTTGCTATCGAAGGATTAAAAGGAAAAGGTGAAAAATTTCTTAAAAACTGCTCTGAAGAAGCAAAATATTTTAGTAACACAGAAACTATTGATACAAAAAAAACTAATTGGATTGAACTTTATAACAAGTTTAAGAAAAATTCATAAATTTTTTAAATTCTTTTCTAATGGAATTCCACAGTGCTTAATTGTAAATTTAAGATTTTTTGCTTATGCAGAGGTAGAATATTTTTGTATACATTGTTAAATTAAAACCTAAGTGTAAAAAAAAGCAAATATCTATAAGAAAAATAAACTTACTAAACAAAAAATTAAAAAATTATCATTATAGTCATTAGCCTTTATTCAAAATTTTTTCTATTTCTAAGAAATGTTTTTTTAGTATTCCAAAATTATCATTAGTATCCCAAACAATTCTTTGAGTTTTACTATAAAAAGGATATTGTTCATTAATATTTGGATCTAAACCGTTTGAAGCTTTGTTAGCTTTAAATGAAGATGAGGACGATGAATTTTTATCAGCATGTTTATAAATTATGAAATTTGAATTTTTAGAATATGTTAATAATGACATTGGCCCAGAAGAGACACCAAGGTTTAAATACGCCTTCTCGTAAAGTGCTAATCTCAATCTAACATCAATATTAGCATATAAAAAATTGTTAAATTTATTTTTCTTATCTTCTTTTATTGCGATTGTTTCAAAGTCATACAAAACTATAGGATAATAGTTTTTTTTAGTTAGATACAGATAAAATTTCTTCCAATTTTTTATGTTAGAATTTTTACTTTTATTAAAAGTCGAATCTCTTAAAGTTATAGTAACAATTTTTTTCTTTATTTTATTCGCTTTGATATACTTTTCTACGAAAACCTTATAATGGTGTGGAGACTTTAATCTAGGTATATATTTATTTTTATAATAAAATTTATGTATATTTTTTACATTATCTTTCCATTCAATAATCTTTCCAACTTTAGCATATTCTGGAAAATAATATTTCGTATTTTTTATATAGCTATCTAGTTCATTTCTATCATCTAAATAAATAATTTTTGGTTGAAAGTTCTCTATTATTTCTAAAGATGGTTTTATAATGTTATCTAGTCTTATTTCTTTTGAAATTTTATTTAACCAAGATTTTTCTTTTGGTGGAAAAGGATCGTAAGCTATCTTATTCTGAGGTATTACAATTATACATGGTTTATATTTTTTTACCTTGGTAAATGAATATATCAAAAAAATTATGATATCCCAAGTGG
>MDSV01034145.1_pt1 | contig 11174 bp, 12 predicted proteins | sample 810851 | NCBI WGS metagenome assembly MDSV01 (sample SAMN05326640, study PRJNA326480) | marine metagenome | isolation source: seawater | place: Atlantic Ocean: North East | collected 2012 | reverse complement strand
TACATTCTTTTAACCATGCAACTGTGAAATCATCATATTTTTTAAAACTTTCAAACTGGTCCCATTTGTCATTTACTGCATTAACTTTGCTTCTATCGGGTCTTGTAAGTGATTTTTTTAATTGAAGATTGTATGGTGGGTCAGCAAAAATGAGATCAAAAGTTTCGCTGGGGATTTTTTTTAATTCTTCAAGACTGTCGCCATTAATAATTTTGTTTTTAAAATTGTTATTCATTTTATATAAAACAATTAGACTCCAAATGGATTCTACCGTCAACTTCAGATTGTATTAATTGGATTCAATTTGTGCTCAGGTTTTTTTTAACAACTAGATATTGTGCTGTTATGCGAAAAACTTATTTTAATTTACAAATAGGGGAGTAAGTTTTTCGATGATACTTAGTAATACCAAGTTTCTTAATTGCTCTTAAGTGTTCCTTAGTTCCATAACCTGAATTCATGTCCCATCCATATCCATTAAATTCTTTCGAAAGTTTTTTGATAAAGTTATCCCTACTGACTTTTGCAATAATTGATGCTGCAGAAATACTAGGAACTTTTTGGTCTCCCATAATTACATATTTTAATTTATAATTTTTAAGATCTGGCAACTTATTACCATCAATTAGGACAAGAGAAGGCTTCTTACTTAATTTGAGTATAGCTCTTTTCATTGCAAGTAGGCTTGCTTGTAAAATATTTTTTTTTTCAATTTCATTAATTGATGCTTGACCTATAGCCCATATAGAATTTTTTTTAATGTATTTTTGAAGTTTCTCTCTTTTATTTTTAGTTAAACTTTTTGAATCTTTTAATAATTTTTTATTTATAGATTTATTTAATATCACAGCAGCCGCATAGACTGGACCAATTAAGCTACCTCTACCAACCTCATCAACTCCTGCAATTATTCTTTTCATTAAATAAATAAGAAATGATAGATTAAAAAACCAATTATCAAACCCTTAATAAAAGTTAGCCATAAAATAGAATAATTAGACAAATTTAATTTTTTTTTCCACCAATTTATATATTCTTTGTGCAATTTTATCATATATAAAGTTTAGACTTTTAAATTTAGTTCATCTATTTTTTTTCTAATTTTTTTTAGATCTTCCCATGAATATCTTTTATTTTCAGGCACTCTTAAAAGATAGGAAGGGTTAAAAGTAATTATAACATTATAATTGGTATTTTTTACTATGGTCTCTTTCCATTTACCTCTCTCAATCGAAATGTTGTTATTTAAACCAGTTAAAGCTTCCATGGCCGTACTGCCCATTAATATTATTATTTTTGGTTTGATAATTGAGATATGTTTCTGAAGATAAATTGCATATCTTTTTATTTCTGTAGTTGTTGGTTTACGATCCTCAGGAGGACGAAAATTAACAGCATATGTAGAATATATATTTTCTTTTTTAATATTAATTGCAAGAAGCATTTTTTTTAACAGTTCACCAACTTCACCCATAAAAGTTGAGCCAGACTTTTCCTCTTCAATTCCTGGGGCCCCACCTATCAGCATTATTAAACTATCGATATTTCCATCTCCCAAAATTAACTGAGGAGAATTTTTTTTTAAACTACAATTTTCAATTGAATTTATCTCAATTTTTAATTGAGTGAGCTCTTTCTCTTTATTAATATTTTCTTCATTTAACATAATGTGACAATTATTTAATCTATTGATTGGTTTTTTATCAAAAAGAAAGTTCGATTCTATTAGGCTGACTAATTGTAAATCTGAATTGGTATTTTGATTTATTACTTTTTTAGACATAGAATAGTTTAATGTTTATAAAATATTTTAAGTTAATCCTAATATTATCATTTATTTACCAAATCCCATTATACTCTAAAAGTGATAATTTAAAGAATTTTAATTCAGAATATTTATCAAATTATTTTTCAGGAGTAGTGGCTTATAAAAATAAAAATAATTCTGATGCTTTAAAATTTTTTAAATCATCAAAAATATTATTAAATGAACACGACCCATATCTTGAAAAATATACTAATTCATTAGTTGTTGAAGGTAAAGTGGAACGAGCAGTAAACGAAATTAAACAAAATCTAAAAAAAAATAATTCGAAATTTTTTGAGGCACGTTTATTATTAGCAATAGATAGCTTAAAAAAAAGAGATTTTAACAAAAGTACAATTTATCTTGATCAGTCTTATGAATTTATTAATAATAATAAAATTTCTTTATTTATCTACGAGTCTATTAAACAATTCATATATACTTTTCAGGAAGGTAAAATTTTAGAGACAAAAACAAATTTTGGTAATTTATCACTGATAAATAAAATTTTTCAAAAATGTTATTTAAATAATAAAAATACCAAAGTTTATTTTGAAAGCTTAATAAATAATACTAATGATACAGATTATTCAAGATATATTTTTTTCTTTATTAATTACTTAATTGATAATGGTAAATTTGAAGAAGCACAAAAAATAACTAATGATTTAGATTATTTAAATAGTCCATTATTAATATTGCAGAGTAAAAAATGGATTGAAGCAAAAAAGTTTCATGAATTCAAAAAAATTTTTTCGTGTAAAAATTCAAATGATGTTGTAAGTGAATTTTTATTTTTAATTGCAAATTTATATTCATCACAAAATAATTATGAAAAATCTAATTTTTATTTAAATGTTTCTTATTATCTAAACCCTAAATTTAAATTTAATTTAACTTTATTAGCAGAAAATTTTTATTTAAATAAAAATTATGAAAAAGTTAAAAAAACACTAGAATATTTTGATAAAAAAGATGACTTTTATTATTGGTTCAAGGTAAAGAAGCATGCGCAAATAATTTCTAAAGAAGTAGACGATAAGGAAGCTCTAAATTTTATTAATAAAAAATTTAAAAAAATAGATAATCCTTCAATAAAAATAATTTTTGATATAGCTAATTTTAATAAGAATTCAAAAAAATATAAAAATGCAATTATTTATTATGACCAAATTATTTCAATGGTAGATACTAATTCATTTATTTATGCGAATCTTTTATATAGAAGAGGAAGTAGTTATGAAAGGTTAGGAAATTATTTAAAATCAGATAAAGATTTTTTACAATCCCTAGAAATTAATCCAGATGATGCATATGTATTAAATTATTTAGCTTACTCATGGCTGGAAAGAAAATATAAAATTAATAGCGCAATACAGATGCTTGAAAAGGCTTACTCTCTTCAGAGTAACGACCCTTATATAATAGACTCAGTAGGCTGGGGTTATTATCTGATTAATGATTTTTTAAAAGCTGAGAAATTTTTAAAAACAGCGGTTGAATTAATGCCAGATGATCCTGTTGTTAATGATCATTATGGAGATATTCTTTGGAAGTTAGGAAGAAAAATTCAAGCAAGATATTTTTGGACAAATGTTTTAAATTTAAAAGACACTGAGGATAAAATGAAAAAAAATATTAATATTAAATTAATTGAGGGTTTAAAAGCTTCTTAAGTTATGTCAATATTTAAGATTAAGTCATATGCAAAAGTAAACCTTGCATTGAATATTGTTGGTAAATCTTCAAAATTACATAAAATAGAAAGTATTGTCTCTTTCATAGAATTACATGATTTGATCTATATTAAATTTATCAATACAAAAAACCACAAGGTTTCCTTCCATGGCAAATTCTCCAAAGGTATTGGAAAAAAAAATACTATTACAACTCTTTTAAGATTATTAGATAAAAAAAAATTGTTAAATAATGCAAAATTAAAAATAAAAATTATTAAGAATATACCTCAAGAAGCTGGCATGGGCGGTGGCTCAATGAATGCAGCTAGTTTAATAAATTTTTTAGTATTTAAAAAAATTATTAAACTTAAAAAGAAAGCATTAATTAATTTAACAAAATTAGTAGGATCTGATGTAATTCTAGGTATTGATCCTAAAAATTCTATTTTATCTTCTAGTGGTTTGATTAAAAAATATAAAAAAAAAATTGGATTTTATACATTAGTAGTAAAACCAAATTTTGGATGTTCTACAAAGAATATTTTTTCTAAGGTTAAATCTTTTTCTAGTCCAAAATTTAATCTACCAAAGCAATCAATGTTTAGTAATAAATATTTAAAAGGCTCAAATAATGATCTAGAAGATATTGCATTTAGAGAATATCCTAAACTAAAAATTATTAAATTATTTTTGTCTAGTTTACATAATGTAATTTTTGTTAGAATGTCTGGATCAGGATCGTCAATAGTGGCTTATTTTTATTCTAAAAATGCCTGCAAAATTGGATTAAAGCAATTTAAGAGTAGATTTAATAGCTACTGGTGTATTACATCAAAAACTATATAATTTTTTTTTTTTATGTTATAGGAAATTAATATTGGGGCGTAGCCAAGCGGTAAGGCACTGGTTTTTGGTACCGGCATCCTAGGTTCGAATCCTAGCGCCCCAGCCATACATATATGACTAATTTAATAGAAAAACTTTTTTTAAGATCTAAAAACCTTAATTATATAAATTTAAGCTTTAAAAATATTAGAAAAGAAACAGAAATAGAAAAAATATTTAATGCAATAGGCACATTTTCAAAAAAAAGTGAAATTCGATATGTTGGAGGTTGTGTTAGAAAGATTATTAATAGAGAGGAAGTTGATGATATTGATTTAGCTGTAAATTTAAAACCAGTTGATGTCTGTGAGGCACTTAAGAAAAAAAATATAAAATACTACGAAAGTGGGATTGAACATGGAACAATTACGGCATTAATTAATAATAATAAGTTTGAAATAACTTCATTGAGAAAAGATGTAGATACAGATGGAAGACATGCAAAAGTAGAATTTTCAGATAACTGGAAAGAAGATGCTTGTAGAAGAGATTTTACGATTAATAGTATATATGCTGATATAGATGGAAATTTATTTGATCCATATGATGGAAAAAAAGATTTAGTAAATGGAAAAATTGATTTTATAGGTGATGCAGAAAAAAGAATTAAAGAAGATTATTTAAGAATACTTAGATATGTTAGATTTTTTCTCAATTACTCAAAACTTACACATAATCCAAAAATTATTAGAATAATTAAAAGAAATTTAAGTGGATTTTATAATCTTTCTCCCGAGAGGCAATTAAATGAGTTTCAAAAGTTGTTAAATTCTGAAAGTTTTTTGAAACTAGGTAAGGATAAAGATTGTTTAGAAATTATAAATCTTATTTTTCCACAATTAAAAAATATTTCTATATTTAATAAATTAAATGATTTTGCAAAAAAAAATTTTAAAAATGTAGATTTTATTTTTTTATTATCTTTAATGGTTATAGATGGAACAGATAATGTTGAATATTTCATCTATAAATTTAATCTTTCAAAAAAAGATCAAAAAAGACTTTTATTATTAAACAATTTTTATTCTCAAAAAATTAATAGTAAAACTTTCTCAGAAAAAAATTTAAATAAACTTTTTTACCTTCATGGAAAAGAAGCTTTGATGGACATCATTTATTTTAAAATTTTTAAAATAAGTAAAGTTGATAAAAAGTTATTAAAAATAATTAAAAACTTTCAAGAGAAAGATTTGCCTATATTTCCTATTAAAGCAAATGAAATAATTAAAAAATATAACATTCCCGAAGGTAGAGAATTAGGAAAAAAACTTAAATTTATAGAAAAAGTTTGGTTGGATAATAATTTTAGAATTTCAGAAAAAGAAGTTCAAAAAATAGTTAATAATTAAAGATATTTAACATCTTTAATTTCAAAATTTTTAACACCAGCAGGAGTTTTTATTTCAACTAAATCATTTTTATTTTTTCCAATCAAACCTTTACCTATAGGCGATTGGAAATATATAAGTTTTTTTTTTAAGTCAGCTTCATCTTTTCCAACAATTTTGTAACTAATTTTATCACCAGTGTCGAGATTTTCTAAAAGTACAGTTGAGCCAAAAATAACTTTCCCATCATTACTAATTTTTGTAACGTCAATTACATTTGCACGAGCAATAATATCATTGATTTCGGTTATCCTTCCTTCATTGTGAGATTGCTCTTCTTTTGCCGCGTGGTATTCTGCATTTTCTTTTAAATCTCCATGTGATCTAGCTTCAGAAATTGCAGCAACTATTTTGGGACGTTTTTTTTCTTTTAAAAAAATTAGTTCCTCTTTTAAATTATCTAAACCAGTTAATGTAATTGGTTCTTTATCCATATTAATTCCATTTTGCTATAGGGGGTAAGGACATTAAAATACCATCTACATTACCTCCAGTTTGTAAGCCAAATTTTGTTCCTCTGTCATAGAGTAAATTAAACTCAGTATATCTACCTCTCTTAATATACTGCAATTCCTTTTCTTTTGAAGTCCATTTTTTTTTATTTTTTTTATTAATTATTGAGTTAAATATTGTTTGAAAAGTAACACCTACATCTCTTACAAATTTAAAATCTTTTTCAAAGTTTTCTTTTTTATAATCAAAAAAAATTCCACCTATTCCTCTAGCTTCTTTTCTGTGTGGTAAATAAAAGTAATCATCACACCATTTTTTGTATTTTTTATAATAAGATTTGTTATGTCGATTACACATTTTTTTTAGCGTATTCTGAAATTTTTTTTTCTCATTTTCATCTTTAATTGCTGGAGTTATGTCTATTCCACCACCAAACCAATCATGTGTTGTACAAATATATCTTGTATTGAAATGCATAGCAGGAATGTTAGGATTCTTCATATGCATAACAATTGAAATACCAGATGCCCAGAATCTTGCATCTTTAGCTGCTCCAGGAATATTTTTTTTGAATTTATTAGGAAATTTTCCATAAACTTTGGAAAAATTTACCCCAACTTTTTCAAAAATTTTACCATTTTGTAAAATTCTATATTCTCCACCACCTTCATCTTTCTTTTTATTTTTTTTCCACACGCTAGATTTAAATTCAATTCTTTTATTTTCGATATTAAATATGTCATTACAAATTGCATTTTGAAGTAATTTAAACCAATTACTCACAAGATTTTTTTTTATTTCTAAATTCATTTTAAAGTATTCTATTTTGTCTGAAACTTTCAGCTAAAATTATTGCCACTGAAGAGGATACATTTAAAGATCTTTTTTTATTTTTCATTGGAATTTTTAAACGGAAATTGATTAATTCATGTATTTTTTCTGGAACTCCAGCACTTTCACGACCAAATAATATAGTATCATTCATTTTAAATTTAAACTTTGTATACGATATTGATGCTTTTGTAGTTATTAATATAATTCTTTGATTTTTTTTTACCTCATAAAAATGATCAAAACTTTGATAAAAGTTAATTTCATCTTTATTCATATAATCCATAACTACTCGCTTAAATCTTTTGTCACTTAGTAAGAACCCACAAGGTTGTATTATTTCTAATTTAGCTCCTAAACAAGCACATGTTCTTATAATAGCAGCAGTATTTTGAGGTATATCAGGTTCGTATAAGGCTATTTTAGGTCTTAAATTCATTGTTTATGTGTCATTGTTTCTGTGGAAAAATAACTTTTTTCTTATATGAAATCATATATTAAATGTTAGAAAAATAAAAAATAAAAAATGCCAGAAAAAAAAACTGAGAGAAGAGAATTTTTATTTACAGCGACATATGCTGTAGGAGCAGTAGGGGTAGCTGCAGTTGTTTGGCCTATGGTTGATCAAATGAATCCTGATGCATCTGTGAAAGCTTTAGCGAGCACAGAAGTAGATGTTAGCTCAGTTGAGCCCGGAAAAGCAATTACAGTGCTTTGGAGAGGAAAACCAGTTTTTATTAAAAGAAGAACCCCAGAAGAGATAGCCGAAGCAAGAGCAGTTAAAATGGATGATTTACCGGATCCTCAAAAAGATGAAGATAGAGCAAAAGATCCAGAGTGGTTGGTGATGTTGGGTGTTTGTACTCATTTAGGGTGTGTGCCACTAAATGATAAAGGTGATTATAATGGATGGTTTTGTCCATGTCATGGTTCACACTATGATACATCAGGCAGAATAAGAAAAGGTCCAGCTCCTACTAATATGGAGATTCCAAAGTATGAATTTATAAATAGTAATATAATTAAAATTGGATAAAAATAGTTTATGAGTGATCACGAATACGTTCCTAAGTCAAAATTTGGAAAATGGTTTAATGATAGGTTGCCTCTTTTAACATTAAGTAATCACTTAACTGAGTATCCAACTCCAAAAAACTTAAATTATTGGTGGACTTTTGGTGGAATATTAACTTTTTGTTTAATTACTCAAATTGTTACCGGTTTAACTTTGGCAATGCACTATATCGCTCATGCAGATTTAGCATTTGAAAGTGTTGAACATATAATGAGAGATGTAAATTATGGTTGGTTAATTAGATATATTCACTCAAATGGTGCTTCGATGTTTTTCCTAGCTGTTTATATACATATCTTTAGATCATTATTTTATGGTTCTTATAAATCACCAAGAGAAATGATTTGGATAATTGGAATAATAATTTATCTTTTGATGATGGCTGCAGCTTTTATGGGTTATGTTCTTCCATGGGGTCAAATGAGTTTTTGGGGGGCGACAGTTATTACTAATCTTTTTAGTGCAATACCCTTTATTGGTGAAGGAATAGTTCAGTGGTTATGGGGAGGCTATTCAGTAGATAACCCAACTTTAACTAGATTTTTTACACTTCATTATTTAATACCATTTTTAATTTTAGGATTAGTAGTTCTTCATATATGGGCATTACATGTACCAGGAAATAATAATCCTATAGGAATTGATATTCAAAAACCTTCTAAAGATACCGTACCTTTTCACCCTTATATAGTTATTAAAGATGCATTCGCTTTATTAATGTTTATGATCGTTTTTGCATTTTTTGTTTTTTATTCTCCTAATATTTTAGGTCATGCAGATAATTATATAGAGGCTAACCCTATGGTTACCCCACCTCATATAGTTCCTGAATGGTATTTGTTACCTTTTTATGCAATTTTAAGATCTATTCCTGATAAACTAATGGGTGTTATTGCAATGTTATCAGCAATTTTAATTTTAGCTGCGCTTCCATGGCTAGATACATCAAAAATTAGATCAGCAGTATTTAGACCATTATATAAGCAGTTTTATTGGATACTTGTATTAGACGTAATTATATTAGGTTACGTAGGTGCAATGCCAGCAGAAGGGCTATACCTATTAGTCGCTAGAGTTGCAACCGCATATTACTTTATACATTTTTTGATAATTTTACCTATTCTTGGTTTTAAAGAAAAAACTATGCCTATACCTTTAAGTATTACCGAACCTGTTCTTCAAGACTTATCAACTAGCAAAAAAGAAAGTTTAAATTAATTAAGTGAAAAATATTTTTAAAATAACATATTTAACAATTATATTGTCAATAATTGTACATCAAGTTAAGGCGGAAGAAAAATTAGAGTTATTAAAAACTGACTGGAGTTTTAAGGGATTATTCGGCAAGTTTGACAGGGGAGCGCTACAAAGAGGTTATCAGGTGTACACTGAGGTGTGTGCTTCATGTCATTCAATGAAATATTTAAGCTATAGAAATCTATCAGAAAAAGGTGGGCCAGAATTTTCTATTGAACAAGCAAAAGCAATTGCAGCAAGTTTTGAGGTAACAGATGGTCCAAATGATGATGGTGAAATGTTTCAAAGACCAGCAAAATTATCTGATAAATTTATAATGCCATATGGAAATGTAAAAGAAGCACAAGCTGCTAATGGTGGAGCTTATCCTCCTGACATGTCCGTCTTAGCAAAAGCTAGAAGTGGTGGGGTTGATTATATTTATTCAGTCCTTTTAGGTTATGAGGATCCTCCTAATGGAGTAACTCTAGATGATGGAGTTTATTATAATAAATACATGTACGGAAATAAAATTAAGATGTCTCAACCATTGTACGATGGCTCAGTTGAATATAGTGATGGCACAGAAGCGACAGAAGAGCAAATGGCAAAAGATGTAGTAACATTTTTGATGTGGTCAGCAGAACCTCATTTAGAAGCAAGACATAAAATGGGTTTTAAAGCTATTTTGTATTTGATCGTTTTAACTATATTGGTTTATTTTAGTATGAAGAAGATTTGGTCACGTATTGAATCTAAAGTTTAGTATATCGCCATCTTTAACAATATATTCTTTTCCTTCAACTCTCATTTTTCCATTTGTTTTTGAATTTATCCAACCTTTATTTTTAACAAAATCTTCATAAGAAATCGTTTCGGCTCTTATAAAACCTTTTTCAAAATCTGTATGAATTACACCTGCAGCTTTTGGTGCAGTGCAATTTTTTTGTATCGTCCAAGCCCTTGTTTCCTCAGGTCCAGAAGTAAAATAGGTATCGAGCTCTAAAATATTATACCCTTTTTGAATTAATATATTTAAACCAGTTTTTTTTAATCCAATCATTTCCATATAATTTTTTTTTTCCTCATTTTCTAACTGATTTATTTGATTTTCAATATCAGCTGAAACAACTAAAGTATTTTTTTCTCCAAATTTCTTAACAAAAGCCTCTGTATATTGATTTCCATTCACAATACTTGCTTCATCTACATTACATACAAAAATTTTAGGTTTTAAAGAAAGTAAACCACTTTGTTTTAATATTTTTTTTTCAAACTGGTTATGAAGTATTTGGAAATCTTTTGATTTATTTATACAATCTGAAGTTATTTCCATTATTTTTAGTTGTACTTCATCAACTTTTTTTTTATTATTTTTTTCTAATCTTTTTTGGATAGATTCTAGGTCTGCTAACATCATTTCAGTTTCAATGATTTCTAAATCTCTTATAGGATCTACAGAAGAATTTACATTTTGAATATCATCAGAATCGAAACATCTAATCATATGAATTATTGCATCAACTTCTCTAATATAAGATAAAAATTTATTACCTAGCCCCTCACCTTTAGAAGCTCCTTTTACGAGACCAGCAATATCTACAAACTCTATAGTTGTGTTAATCTTCTTTTTAGATTTTGATACTTCAACTAACTTATCTAATCTTTCATCAGGAACTGGAACTATACCAATGTTTGGATCTATCGTGCAAAATGGAAAATTTGCTGCTTGAGCTTTACTAGAATTTGTTAAAGCATTAAATAGTGTAGATTTACCAACATTGGGTAAACCAACAATTCCACATTTAAAGCTCATTTAT
>MDSV01162645.1_pt1 | contig 11175 bp, 12 predicted proteins | sample 810851 | NCBI WGS metagenome assembly MDSV01 (sample SAMN05326640, study PRJNA326480) | marine metagenome | isolation source: seawater | place: Atlantic Ocean: North East | collected 2012 | reverse complement strand
TCGTTTACTACTGAGGAAATTTATCAACTCATTTCTAAGAATAAAAAAAGTATTCATTTAGAAAAATTTTTAATTTTTCCTAAAAAATTTGAAAATTCTCAACTTTATTCTAAATGGGAACAATTAATAAAAATAAGAGATATCTGTAATCTTAGTATTGAACAAAAACGAGCAAGTAAAGAGATTGGATCAAGTTTAGAGGCAGCATTAATTGTAAAATTAAATAATGAGAACCAGAAATTTCTTAAAAATATCGATCTAGCAGAACTTTGCATAACTTCTTCAGTCAAAATTGAGAATAGTGACTCTAATGAAATAATTGTAGAAACAAGTAAAGCGACAGGTGAAAAATGTCCAATATGTTGGAAAATTAGTATCACACCGTGTGAAAGACCGAATTGTAAATTAAATGTTTAAAAAATACTTTTGGAGCTTTTTTTTTGTATTAGGTGTTTTTGGGTTGGACCGTATATCAAAAATCTCAATAATTAATTTATTAGAAAATTCTTCTCATGATAATATTTTTATTACAAATTTTTTAAGCTTAAATTTAATCTGGAATGAAGGAATAGCTTTCGGACTATTTTCGTTTGATCAAAAAATATATTATAATTTTTTGACGTTAATTATAGTGTTAGTTACAACTGTAATTCTTTGGATGATTATAAAAACTAGAGGGGTTGAAAAAATTGCTTTTATGATGGTATTTGGCGGTTCAATAGGCAATATTTTTGATAGAATATATTATTCATCAGTTCCAGATTTTATAGATTTTCATATAGGTAATTTTCATTGGTTTATATTTAATGTTGCTGATATATTCATTACTTCAGGTGTAATGTTATTAATATATTTAGAGTTTTTTAAAAAAAAATATGATTAGGTCATTTATAGTTTTTGTCATTTTGTTTCTTTTATTAAGTTGCCAAGCAGCCAAAGATGGACTGATAGGAAAGAAAAGAACCAACGCAGATGAATTCTTGGTTGAAAAAAAAAATCCCTTGGTTTTGCCCCCCAAATTTGGTGATTTACCATCTCCTGGACAAACTATAGATAACAAAGAAACAAATGATATTGAAGACTTACTTACAAGTAGCGGATCCGAACAGAATAATGAAGACTTAAAAATAAATTCAGATATTGAAAATATTATTCTTAAAGAGATTAGAGAATGAGAATCTCTAAAAATATATTTTTCAAATCTTATGCCTTAAAAAAATCAAAAAAAAAAAATTCTTACTTTCTTAAAGGAAGTTGTGATAAGTGAAAATGAGATTATTAAATCATTAAGGAAAAGTTACAGAAATAATTATTCAAAAAAAACAATATCAAAATTTAAACATTTTTCCCAAATAAATTTAATTGGTATGGGTGGCTCTGTTTTGGGAGCTAAGTCAATATATAGTTTTTTGAGATCTAATATTAAAAAAAATTTTTTATTCTTTGATAATTTAAAAAACTTGAAAACAAAGAATTTTAATCAAAAAAAAAATTTAAATTTGATTATTTCTAAATCTGGAAATACCCTCGAAACAATATTAAATACAAACATATTAGTAAAAAAAAATAATAATAATATTTTCATTACAGAAAATAACAACAGCTATTTAATAAATTTAGCAAAAAATTTTAAATCTGAGATTATTCATCACAATAATTTTATTGGAGGAAGATATTCAGTTTTATCCGAGACAGGTATGTTACCTGCAGAACTAATGGGACTAAAAGTAAATAAATTCAGAAATTTAAATAATTTAATTAAAAGTAAAAATTTTATGAATTCTTTAATATTAAATGTTTCAAACACTTTATATTTATTAAAAAATAAAAAATTTAATTCTATAATTCTTAATTATGACGAAAATTCCAATGAATTGTTTTATTGGTATCAGCAATTAATTGCTGAAAGCCTAGGGAAGAAAGGAAAAGGGATTTTTCCTATAGTTTCAACTATGCCCAAGGATAATCATAGTTTAATGCAGCTTTATTTAGATGGAAATAAAAAAAATTTTTTTACATTTTTTTTTGTGGATGATCAGAAGTCCTCAAAAATTAATAACAACACTATTTTATATACACATAAACATCTCAGAAATAAAAGTATCACAGATATTCTAAAGGCTCAGTATTTAGCTACTAAAAAAGTTTTTGAAAAAAGAAAAATCCCTTTCAGAAGTTTTTTAATAAAAAAAAGAGATGAACAGAGTTTAGGTGAGCTATTTACTTTTTTTATTCTGGAGACAATATTGTTGGGAAAAGCAATGAATGTAAATCCTTTCGATCAGCCAGCTGTTGAACTGATTAAATCTGAAACTAAAAAAATACTACTTAATTCCTAATTTGATATCACTATTTGAGAAATTCCATAAAAACGTATGTCTAAAATGTCCGTTTTTTTTATAAAGTCTACATTATCTTTTTTATGTCTATGAAATATTATTATTCCATTTTTTTTTAAAATTTTTTTTTTCTTAATTATATCCATTAATTTATCTACTTTATTTTCTTTATATGGAGGGTCACAAAAAATAATATCAAACAAATATTTATTCGTATCTATGGACTCTAAAAAATTATAACAATCTATCTCAATTATACTCGATTTTTCATCATATTTTAGTTCGGAAATATTTTTTTTTAGAACAATTAAGGCCCCTTTAAAATTTTCTATAAATAAGACCTCCTTTGCTCCTCTAGATAAACATTCAAGCCCAAATGAACCTGATCCTGAGAATAAATCTAATATTTTTGCATTTTCTATTTTTGTGTTAATTTTATTAGAGTGATTTATTAAATTAAATATTGATTCTTTAACAATATCTTTAAGTGGTCTAGTTTTTTTATCATTAGGAAGAGAAATTTTTTTTCCTTTATATTTTCCACCTATAATTCTCATTTACCAATAACTTTAAAGCCAATATCTTTTCTATAGTAACCATTTTTCCAATTAATATTATTAATTAGATCTATTATTTTTTTTCTACTTTCAAATAGATTTTTGGATCTGATCACAAAATTTAATACTCTGCCTCCATTAGAAAATATTTTATTTCCAATTTTTTTTGTTCCAGCATGAAATATAAATTCATTTTCCATTAAAATTAATTTATCTAAATTTTTTATTTCTATTCCCTTTTCAAAATCATCTGGGTACCCTTTCGATGACAATACTATACATATACTTTTTTCTTCATACCATTCAATATCAATTTCATTTAATTTCTTATTTACACATGCTTCGAAAATTTCAGCCAGGTCTGTTTTCACTTTAGGAATAATTGTTTGGCATTCAGGATCTCCCATTCTTACATTATATTCTATAAGATAAGGCTCATTTTTAATTACCATAAGCCCAGCATACAAAAATCCCGTAAAACTAGTTTTATAATACTTCAAACCCTTTAAAGTTGGATCAATAATTTTTTCTATAATTTTTCTATTCAATTCTTCACTTTCTAATCTTGAAGGTGAATATGCTCCCATACCCCCGGTATTTTTTCCTTTATCACCTTCAAAAATTCTTTTGTGATCTTGAGCTGTACCAAATTTTTTGAAATTTTTTCCATCAGAAATTATAAAAAAACTCATTTCTTCACCTTCTAAAAACTCCTCAATCAAAATTTCTTTAGCTTCACCAAATTTTCCGTTAAATATTTCTTTAACAGCTACATCAGATTCATTGGCATTTTCACAAATATATACTCCTTTACCTGCAGCTAGCCCATCAGCTTTAATTACTATTGGAAATGAACATCCTTTAAGAAAATTTTTTGCATCATTAGAATTTGTAAAAACTCCAAAACCGGCAGTGGGAATATTAAATTTTTTACATAAATTTTTAGTAAAAATTTTAGAACCCTCTAATTTTGAAGCAATTTGATTTGGACCAAATACTTTTATATTAAAGTCCTCTAGATAATCGACAATTCCATCTACCAATGGAGCCTCAGGTCCTATAATAACTAAATCAATCTTTTTATTTAAGATAAAATTTTTAATTTTTTCAAAATCCTTAATATCCAAATTAATATTTTCACTTATTAATTTTTCAGTTCCACCATTTCCAGGTATACAATAAATTTTATCTATTTTTTTTGATTTTTCTAAACCAGAGCATATTGCGTGCTCTCTTCCACCACTTCCTATTATAGCAACTTTCATGTAATAATATATAAACTAAAAATGTTTAAAAAATTAGCTAAATTAAAATATTTACCAAATAACTTTGAAATTGTTGAAAAAGGTGATCATGTAATTTGTGCTGTTTCAGGTAAAAAAATAATGATCGATAAACTTAATTATTGGAATGTTGAATTGCAGGAAGCTTATTTTTCACATGAAGAAGCGGCAAAAAAAAGAGAAATCACTTAAAACTACTTCCATCTATTGTGCGTCCATATCCATTGTTCTGGATTTTTTTTAATCATTTTTTCAATAAATTCATTAAGACCGGATGTAATATTTTCTGTAGTCTCATTTTCAGAAAAATTTAACGGCTCATTTATTGTCATAACGAAATTAGATTTTTCATTTCTTTCAATATGAATTGGAACCACAGATGCTCCAAATTTTTTAATAAACTGAGCTGGTATAGTTGTTGTAGATGCTGGAAAACCAAAAAAATTAGTTCTTAACCCTTCTGTTACTCTCTGATCGATCATTAGAGCTATAGATGTACCATTTTTAAAAAAATTTAATATTTCTTTTGTCCCAGAAATACCTTTTTTAATTTGTTTTTTACAGATGTATTTTTTTCTGATCCTTTCCATTATTGGATTTAAAAATATATTATTAAGAGGTCTATATATTGCAGCCAAGTTTACGCCTGATTTTTCTATATGCATTGCCATCAATTCAAAATTATTAAAATGTCCAGAAATAAAAACCACTGGTTTTGAGTTTTCTTTAATTGAATTAAGAATATTTTGATTTTTAATTATAATTTTTTCTGAAAATTTTTTGTTAATTCTAAAGTCTTTTAAGTACATATATTCAGAGAATATTTGACCGTAATTAAACCACATTTTTTTTACAATTTTCTTCTTATCTAATTCATTAAATTCAGGAAACGCTTTCGATAAATTAGAATAACATAATTGGTTAGATCTAAACAATGGACCAATGATTTTAAAAATATTTCCAGCAAAAATTCCTGAGTATTTCCATCCTAATAATTTAAATATTAAAAAAAGAAGAGATATAAAAAGAAATTGTAAAAAATAATTTATATTATTCATTTATTTTGTCTTTTAAAAACTTTGTAAATTCTTCTTCATTTTGAATTTTCAAGTCAACTTCTAAAAAATTAATCTTATCATTACTTATCTTTGAAATTTTAACAAAATCTTTTTCTGTTGTTAAAAGATTTGAGCCTAAATTTTCAGCTTGTTTTCGTAATTTTTTAATATCATTTTCATCATATTCATAATGATCAGGATAGATAATCTCTTTTATTACATTAATTTTATTATCTAATAAAATTTTTTTAAAATTTTCCGCATTCCCGATACCTGAAAAAATTAAATATTTGCTATTTGTATTTAAACTTTTGATATTTGATGGTTCGTAATATGTATAGAATATTCTTATATTTGGATTAATTTTTTTAATAGCTATTTCAATATCTTCATACTTCAAATTTTTTTTATTAACTTTTATAAAAATGCAATTATATTTCTTTAAACTATCAATATTTTCTCTTAGCGGTCCTGCTGGAATAAGCAAACCATTTCCAATCCATTTTTCTGCATCGAAACAGACTATTTGTAAATTATAAGAAATTTTTTTATCTTGAAGACCATCATCAAAAACAACTATGTCGTAATTTTCCTTAATTGCACTGTTTAACACTTTTAATCTATCTGCTTCTAAAATTAATTTTGTTTTCTTTCCAAGTAAAATTTCCTCATCTATATATTTTTCGTATTTTTTTTTACCGGTTGAAACTTTAAAATTATTATTCTTTAAAATATCATACAACTTTATAGTTGATGGTGTCTTACCTGTTCCACCTATATAAATATTTCCAACACATATTGTTTTTATATTTAAATTAGACTTTTTTCTCTTTAAATTAAGTAATAAATTGTTGATTTTTATAATTATAGTAAAAGGCAGCAAGATGAGTGACAGTGTATTTGGTTTTTGTAGATCCCAAAATTTTGGTTTTTTAAAATTCATTATTTTATAATTGTATTAATTTCTTTATATGTTTTATTTAAAATTTGTTTACCTAAAAATTTGAGATGTTTTTTGCTTTTTTGTGTATTTCTATTTTTTAAAAAAAAATAATTTAAAGCATTTATCATTTGTTTTTGATTTTTTATCTCAATAGAAATTTTTTCTTTTTTGAGTAATTGATAAATCTCAGTAAAATTTGAAATATAAGGACCATGGATTACTTTGCATCCATAACGAGTCGCCTCTAAGGGGTTTTGACCGCCATGTTTTATTAAAGAGCCTCCCAAAAAGACATTCTGGCAAACATTATAAAATGACTTTGTTTTACCATACGAATTTACAATATAAATATCAGTTTTTGGATCAATCTTTGAAATCGATGAGTCAAATTGAATTTTTAGATCTAATTTAGACAGCTCTTTACCAATCGCCTGAGATCTATCAATATGTCTAGGAATAATTATTGTTAACAAATTTTTATATTTAAGTTTTAATTCCTTGTGTACAGCTCCGCAAAAGCTTTCCTCACTTAAATGTGTACTTGATGCACACCAAGTTTTTTTTGAACTTATAAATTTTTTTAATTTATTTGGAATTGAAACTTTTTCATATTCTGATTGTGAGAATTTTAAATTTCCAATGTATCTTACTTTTTTTGCACCAAGTTTAATAAGATATTCTTTTGACACATTACTAGATGATAAACAGAGATCAAACTTAGAAAATATTTTTTTTGCAAATTTTGGAAAAATATTCCATCTTTTTAAAGTTTTTTTCGTTATTCTGCCATTAAGTAATATAGTTGGAATATTTTTTTGTTTTAGATTTATTAGCATATTTGGCCAAATTTCGGAATCAATAAAAACTGCAAGAGATGGTTTCCAATAATTAATGAACTTTTTTGATAAAAAATTTGTATCAATAGGAAAAAATTGATGAATAATTTTTTTAGATTTAAATTTTTGAATTATCTTAGAGGAACTTAAAGTATTTGATGTTATAAGAATTTTTTTTACTTTATTATTAGTTTCTAATTTTTCCAATAATGGTACTATACTTTGGAGTTCTCCTACGCTCGCGCCATGAAACCAAATTATTTTTCCTATTCCTCTATTTTTTGAAAAAAAACAAAATTTTTCCTTTACCCTTTTAATATCTTCTTTTCTTTTTATAATTCTAAAAATTACTATTAATGGTGATATAAAAAAAACTATATTAATTAATAGTTTATATAAGATAATCATTAGCTTTTTCTTATCTGTTTTTCATAAAAGTTTTTATAAACTTTAGATGAGACAAGAAGATCATCATGCTTTCCTTCTCCTATAATTTTTCCTTTGTCCAGCACATAGATTTTATCTGAATTAAGTATTGTGGAAAGTCTATGGGCAATAACCACAGTAGTTTTTCCTTGTGTCAAAAAATTAATAGCTTTTTGTATTTTATCTTCAGTCTCGGCGTCCAAAGAGGATGTTGCTTCATCTAATAGTATAATTGGGCTTTTTTTCAGGATTGCTCTTGCTATAGATAATCTTTGTTTTTCCCCTCCTGAAAGTCTAACACCGTTTTCCCCAATTAAAGTGTCATATTTATTTGGTAAATTTTCTATAAACTCGTTTGCAAATGATGATTTTGTTGCATCTTCAATATCTTGAAACGATGCGTTAGGGTTAGCATACAAAATATTATTTATAATAGTGTCGTCGAATAATGTTGTATCTTGGCTAACTAATGAGATGTTTTTTCTAAGAGAGTAAATTGTTGTCTCGTAGACTGACTGATTATCAATATTAATATTTCCATCATCAGCGTTATAAAACCTTGGTATAAGATTGAGAATAGTTGATTTTCCAGAGCCACTCTGGCCTACAAGCGCTGTCATTTTCTTTCCAGGAATCTCTAAATCTATAGAATTTAAAACTTGCTTTTCATTTTTTAAATATTGAAAACTTACCTTTTCAAATTTAATTTCACCTTTTTCAACTCTCAACTCTTTTGCATTATCTTTATCAATTATTTCATTTTTATCATCTATTATCGGCAAGATTCTTTTGGCACCAGCAAGTCCTTGTTGAACTGCTATATTTAAAGTTGCTAGAGATCTGACTGGTTGATATGCCAACATCATGGCCGCTAGAAATGAGAAAAAACTACTTACATCTAGCTCATCCGTCATAATTAATTTTGCAGAAATAAAAATAATTAACGCAATCATTACACCAGTTAAAGATTCCATTATTGGCGAGGCTCTAACAAAAACAATATTAATTTTCCTATTTGACTCTTTAAATTTTTCTATAAATTTTTCAGCTCTATCTTTTTCAAAACCTTCTTTTTGAAATATTTTAATTAATTTATGATTTTTAAAAATCTCAATTAGATAAGTTGTTAAATCTCCTGCTCTTTGCATATATTGATTAGTTACTTTGCTCATACGTTTCCCAAGAATTTTGGTAGCAAATGTAGCTAAAGGGATCATTGCCATAGCTGCTAAGGAAAGTTTCCAATTTTGATAAAACATTACTGACAACAAACCAATTAGTGTTAAGCTATCTTTAAATAAATTCAAAATAGCAGTACTCACTAGGTTAACAACCATGTTTACATCATTCATAAGATTTGCCACAAATTTTCCTGAATGTTTATTATCAACTTTTTGAGTGTCAGCAATTATTAAGGATGAAAACATATCAGTTTGAATATTTTTCCTTACTTCCTCTGATACATTTATCATAATCACTTTTGCTAAATACAAAGAGATGCCTTTCAAAAAGAAGGCAATAATTATTAATGTTGGAATAATTAATATTAAAGACTGAGATTTCTTTATAAAAAGTTGTTTAATAGCGGGATCCAGTAAATAAGCAACTGCAGAAGTACTGCCAGCTAAAATTAACGAAAAGAAAACTGATAGTAAAATTTTATCAACATGTTTTTTGGTATAATCTTTGTAAAGTCTCTTAAGAATTTGAGAGTTATTCATTTAAATTTTTCCTATAAGAATTGAAACTAAAACAAGCATTCCTAATAAGTTATTTGATTTGAAAATTTTCAAACAACTTGATGGACTATCTATATTTAATTTTTTCAATTGAAAATAATAAATTTGAAAAAATACGAATAATAAAAAAATAAAATAAACTTTATTCATTCCACTTAATAAGCCTGTTAATACTAAATTTATAAAAAAAATTGAATAACATATGTATAAAAAAATAAATGGGTTATTTTTAAATTTTATTGATGTTGATTTTAATCCAATAATTTCATCATCTTTAATATCTTGAAACCCGTAGATTGTGTCGTAGCCAAGTGTCCAAAATATGGCTCCTGAGTACAAAACCAAAGCGACCAAACCAATGCTTTCATTAATTGACGTCCATCCCAAAATTAACCCATAATTAAAAGTTATACCTAAAAAAAGTTGCGGCCAATAGGTAAATCTTTTCATTAGTGGGTAAGTAAAAGCCAGAGGCATTGATGCTAGAGCTAGAAAAATTGTTAAATTATTAAAATTTAAAAGAACAAACAATGCCAGCAAACAAAGAGATGCAGCATAGAATAAACCCATGAACATAGAAATTTTACCAGAGGCAATAGGTCTATTTTTAGTTCTAAATACTTTTTTATCAAATTTTCTATCAAGAATGTCATTTACTATACATCCTGCTGATCTCATTAAAACAGAGCCTAGAAAAAAAAGAATTAAGTAAAAAAAGTAATTATTTAAACTGCTTTTAAAATCATAAACAATTGTCAACCCCCAAGCACAGGGCCAAAATAACAACATATAACCAATTGGCTTTTTAAGCCTAGTTAATTCAATAAATAAATTTAATTGGTTCATAAAAAAATTACTTGTAAATAACAAACGCAAGATTGATAATCAAACTGATTCGTATGAATGTAGATTATACAGTAACAGCACTAATGTTTCCGGCCATTCCTTTAATAATGGGAGTGTATAGTAATAGGTTTCATTCTTTGAGTGCCTTAATAAGAAAAATACATGATGAACACGTTTATGAAAAACATATCCCACCAGAGTGGAAAAAACAGTTTATTAATTTGAGTGGAAGAATAACTTTACTAAGATGGTCAATAATGTTTGGGGCATTTGGCTTTTTATTCAACATGCTGACAGTGTTAGGTCTTTATTTAAACGAGATTCTTATAGCAAGATTGATTTTTGGATCTTGTTGTTTATCAATGATGATTTCAATAATTTTTTTTATTAGAGAAATACATGTTTCTACTAATGCTTTAAGACTCCATATGTCTGACATGGATGTCAATGTTGATTAAGGAATTATTACAGCAGGCCCAGTTAATAACCTAGCCTCTAAATCTTTGTGAGCTTGAGCAGCATCTTTTAGAAGGTATCTCTTTGAAATTTTAACGGTAAATTTTTTTGCTAAAATTGCATCAAAAACTTTTTTTGCAGACTCAACAAGCTCCTCTCTTTTGACTGTATAATGTGCTATTGATGGACGAGTAAAAAACAAACCTTTAGTATTAATATCTTTTTTAATATCAAGAGAATCTACATAGCCAGAGGCATTTCCGAAGGCTACCATCATTCCTCTTATCTTTAACGTTTCTATCGATCCTTTAAATGTTTTGATACCAACACCATCATAAACAACATCAATACTATTTTTGCCTGCAATTTTTTCTACCTCTTCAGCAAAATCTTTTTCAGAATAATTGATTACATGATGACAACCGTTTTTTTTTGCAATTTCCTCTTTTGCCTTCGAACCAACAGTTCCAATTACCTCAGCACCCAATGCATTGGCCCATGGACATAAAATTTGACCCAGTGCTCCCGCAGCAGCATGGTATAAAACTTTATCGCCTTTTTTTAGGGGATAAGCTCTATGCAATAAGTATTCTGCTGTAATTCCTTTTAAAGTAATACATGATGCTACTTCATCTGAAATACCATCAGGTACAGAAACTAATTTTTCTTCAGGCATAACTTGTTTTTCTGAG
>MDSV01083266.1_pt1 | contig 11175 bp, 10 predicted proteins | sample 810851 | NCBI WGS metagenome assembly MDSV01 (sample SAMN05326640, study PRJNA326480) | marine metagenome | isolation source: seawater | place: Atlantic Ocean: North East | collected 2012 | reverse complement strand
TCCATGCTTTCTAGCAGGCCTCATTTCTTCCTTATCAAGTAGCATTCCAAGCGCTTTGCATAGCCTTTCTCGTGTCTGATTCGGTTCGATTACATCATCAAGATATCCGAGTGCTGCTGCCTTGTATGGATTGGCAAATTTCTCTTCGAAATCTTCGATTAATCTCCCTCTCTCTCCCTCAGGGTCACGCGCACTCTGCAATCTTCTTCTGTGGATTATTTGCACAGCACCTTCTGCTCCCATTACTGCTAATTCTGCACTAGGCCAAGCAACATTGTAGTCGCCTCTAATGTGTTTGGAGGACATAACATCGTAAGCACCTCCGTATGCCTTTCTGAGAATGACAGTTAGTTTAGGGACAGTTGCCTCTGCATATGCGTACAGTAGTTTAGCACCATGGCGAATAATCCCACCCCATTCTTGGTTCGTTCCTGGTAAGAATCCCGGAACATCTTCTAGTGTAATTAGTGGAATATTGAAAGCATCACAGAATCTTACGAATCTAGCAGCCTTATCGCTAGCATCTATATCCAAGCATCCTGCGAGAATCTTTGGTTGGTTTGCTACCACTCCTACAGTTGAACCATTGAGGTGCCCAAATCCTACGACTATGTTTCCAGCCCAATTTTCTTGAACCTCTAAGAACCCTCCATCATCGAGAATTTCTGTAATTACATCCTTCACATCGTACGGTTTTGTAGGATCTTCAGGGACTATTGAATCTAGGTTTTCACAGACTCTAGTCGCGGAATCACTTGTTTTCTTTAGTGGAGGCTTTTCCATATTATTGGCTGGAAGTAGATCAACAAGATCTCTAGCCAAATCTATTGCTCCTTGGTCATCTTCTGCTGTAAAGTGTGAAACTCCTGACTTACTACCGTGAGTACTCGCACCACCCAAATCTTCGAAAGACACCTCTTCATTTGTTACAGTCTTGATTACTTCTGGTCCGGTAATGAACATGTGTGCGGTCTTATCGACCATGATTACGAAATCAGTGATGGCTGGAGAATAGACTGCTCCTCCAGCACATGGTCCCATAATTACACTAATCTGGGGTACGACGCCACTTGCTCTCACATTTCGGAAGAAAATTTCAGCGTAAGAACCTAGGCTAGCTACACCTTCTTGGATTCTAGCTCCACCGCTGTCGTTTAGGCCAATAACCGGGCGCCCGGTTTTCAAAGCCATATCAAGAACTTTGCAGATTTTCAGACCATGCATCTCACCGAGACTTCCCCCATAAACTGTGAAATCTTGAGCGAAAGCGAAAATCTCTCTACCATTTACGGTTCCATGGCCTGTAACGACGCCGTCTCCAGGAATCACATTCTTGTCCATGTCAAAGTCTCTGCATCTGTGCTCTACAAGAGCATCAATCTCTTGGAATGAACCTTCATCAAGAAGCATTTCCAGACGTTCTCTAGCAGTCATTTTACCGCGATTATGCTGCGCATCAACCCTTGCTTGGCCCCCTCCTGCTTCCACACGAGCCTTTCTTGCTCGCAGGTCCCTTAGTCTATCCTCGGTACCCATCATGTCTTTCGCCAAACGGAGAATATGTTAGGCCGTCTTTATGCGTTTTGTGAGCATTTCTACACCGCAAGCACTTCATAGACGCTCCTACACACATCCAATTATGGGCGGAAGGCAGCGTATTGTCATAGCAAAACCCGGCCTTGATGGTCACGATCGTGGCGCGAAGGTTGTCGCTAGGGCTCTAAGAGATGGCGGACATGAAGTCATCTACACAGGCCTACGTCGAACGCCCGAACAAATTGTTAGGACGGTAATGGATGAAGATGCAAGATTCGTAGGACTTTCCTCTCTATCAGGAGCTCATAGCCACTTATTCCCAAAGATTTGCAAGTTGTTGAAAGAATCGGGCTTGAATGATGTTGTCGTATTCGGTGGTGGAATAATCCCTGAATCTGATCGTCCTCCTCTTTACTCGGCAGGAGTAAGAGCAATTTTTGGACCTGGAACACCTTCTACTGAAATTTTGGATTTCGTCGAAGAAGCATCGTCTAGAGATTGTGGCGTAGGTTCTGATGACGGTTGGTTCTGGGGTGAGTGATTGGACCGCAGAACTCTCGCTAGGCAGCTATCTGCCATTGAAAACGGTGAGATGAAAGTTGATTCATATCAAGAAGGGAATGTTATCGCAATAACAGGCCCCCCTGGTGTAGGAAAGTCCTGTATTGTTGATGCAATTTTGCACAGATTGGCTCCAGCAAAAAGTGTTGCAGTATTAGCAGTAGACCCAACTTCTCCACTTAGTGGAGGGGCATTACTTGGTGACCGTATCAGACTGAGTGTATTAGATGACAAAAACAAGTCTGATTCCATCTATGTCAGAAGCGTTGCAACCAGGTCATCCAGTGGTTCTATACCTTCTATAATACGTGACCTTGCAAGTCATCTATTGTCCAATTCATTCGATTTGGTAATCATTGAAACAGTAGGGGCGGGTCAAGCAGAGATGCGTTGTGCAGCTATAGCAAATCGAATAGTTGTAGTTGAAGGTCCAGCAAGAGGAGATGGTATTCAAGCCGAAAAAGCGGGCCTGTTAGAATTAGCAGATTTGATTGTAGTTAACAAAGCGGACTTAGAAGGAAGTGACAAAGTAGTCAATGACCTAACAGTTTCACTTGGACTAACTTCTGATGCACCTCCAATTATCAAAACAAGCACAATAACTGGTGAAGGGTTAGATGATTTGTCTGATTTAATCACCAACTTAGAAGAAAGGACTTCTTCCAAACGTGCTCGTTGTAGGCAGCAATTACTCATGGCGCATGAATCCGTACTCACCTCAAATCCCCATTTTGAGGCCATTCTTGACCGCATGTCTGAAGAAGGGTTAGTACTTCATGAAGCACTGAGGGAACTCAATGAGTGACCAAGTTGAACTAACTGATCCTGTAGACCACTCTGTTGGAGGAATGTATGGACACCTGTTTAGAAGAGGTTTCCATATCGGAATGTCAGTTATTCCATTTGTTTATTTTGAGTTTGGAGAAAAGATTGCTGATTATCTTTCAATTACAGTAGTCCAGGTTGTTTCATTATTGACACTAGTTTTGGTATCTGGTGAAGCGATTAGGCTGAAATTAGGAATTACAATTTTCGGCCAAAGAGACTACGAATCTCATCAGGTGAGCGCATTAGCTTGGGGCGGTTTTGCAGTAGGATTGACCTTCTTGATACTACCTGAGAGTCCAGAATTGGTTTGGCCTCTGATAATTTCGTTATCACTGGGTGACCCATTTTTAGGAGAAATTCGCAGAAAAGGCCTCGAGCCCAGATCTGTATTCCTATGGGGCTCAGTTTTCATCGCGTTAATTTGGGTTGCATGTTTCTACCGACTAGACACTCCACTTTGGATGGCCCTGGTTATGGGGCCACTTTGTGTGGCTGCGGAATGGCCAAGATTGAGATGGATCGATGATAATGCTACAATGCTTTTAATTCCTCTAGCAGCTACAATAATGCTTGTACCTTGGATGTAGAACCATTATGTTGAAATGGCGTATAGCCTCGCCAATGTATAGGTGAGACGCCATGAGTGACGAAGTTCCTTCTGCAGATCCTCCTCAGAGTACCTATCTAATGACATTTTTACTGTCATTCATCCTATTGATGGTAACCATGTTCGTATATCCACTTTGGTGAGTTGAACCAAAGCAAGATATCTTGAATGAATAGGTTTAGCGGTTGCTATGTGTGGTATAGGTGGCATGCTCGGTCAGCCTGACCAGACTGTGTTGTCACGCATGAACCGCTTGATGGAACACCGTGGACCAGATGGAAATGGAATTTTTTCTGATGATTTCTGTGGTCTTGCTCACACTCGTCTTGCTATTCTAGATATTTCTGGTTCACCTCAGCCAATCTACGGACCGGGTAAAGTAGCAGTTGTGAATGGTGAAATCTACAATCACTTAGATTTACGTAACAACATGTACCAATACACTACTAACGGTGACAGCGAAGTTGTGTTGTCTTTGCATGACGGAAAGGGTGATGCTAGCCACCATGCAAAGTGGGTCTCAAAATTAGATGGGATGTTTGCCTTTGCATTGTGGGCCGACGGCCAACTAATTTTGGCAAGAGATGCGATGGGGATTAAACCATTAATTAGAACAATCGTTGGAGGTAACTTGCTATTTTCTTCAGAGGCAAAAGCATTGAGGGCTCACGAAGATTATGTTCCAGCAATAGATGATTTAGCAATGCGGGCAAGAATCGCCTGGGAGTATCCTCTAGATGCAACGACGTTATTCTACGGAGTTCACCAGGTTCGTCCTGGGACAGTTGAAGTCTGGGAATTGGTAGATGGGGTTCCAAAAATGACCAGCATCTCTAGATTCGAGAAGCAAGTTGTCGAGCCAACAGAATCCTGGGATGATCCCGAAGGATTGTTGGAATCATTTGTTGAGAGTGTGAAGGACAGGCTGATGGCAGATGTTCCTGTGGGAATCGTGCTATCTGGAGGATTGGATTCTAGTTTGGTTTGTGCGGTTGCTAGAGAAGCTGCACAAAGAGCAGGGCAACCAGTCCCAGCATGTTGGACTGTGGCTGAAAGTGAAGAAAACCCTGATTGGCAGGCTGCTGAATTAGTCGCATCTAGCTTAGATTTAGAACACCATCAACATATTCTCGAAGAAGATTCGTTTAATTCTAGGCTTCCTGATTTAGCATGGCACGGTGAAGATTTAGACTTGACAGTGTTGTTTTTCCAACCACTTTTTGCTAAGATGTCCGAATCAGTAACTGTGGGTCTGTGTGGTCAAGGAGCAGATGAACTGCATGCTGGCTATCCTCGTTACCGTGACCTCAAGTCTCATGCTGCAGATATCCGATTAAGACTTGATGAATTAAATTGCAACCTGTCTAATCTTGAAGGCGAGCAGTGGTGGTCTGGTAATCACTCGCCAGAGAATCACTGTGGGAGTCTGAATGATTTCTTGCAATTTGAATTGGACCACGGGCAGTTATCTAATTTTCAATTAAGACTAGTAGACAGACATTCAATGGCGCATGGATTAGAGGTTAGAGTACCATTCTTAGGAACTAGGCATCGCAATGCTTCCAATAAATTACCCATGAATTGGAGACTTCCTGCAAGTTTAGAAGAGAAGGCAGCCTTGAGAAAAGCAGCAGATTTGACTGAATTACCATCGGAGATTGTACGACGTCCAAAGCTACCTGCAGGTAGAGCGACTTCTCCTAAGTTAATTGATGAAGTTCTTGCTGAACTCCAACCACGGGTTCAAGAAATAGCTGCTCGCCACCCAAGTATGGAGAAAGCATTGCTAAGGCAACCTGACATTGCAATCGGACTAGGTCTTTTCGAAGCCATGCACATTCTTGATGGCGGCAGAACTAGAAAAAATGGAGATGCCGCTTCTCTATTAGACGAGGTGATTGGATGACATTCGTTCATGATTTAACTCAAAGGTTGGAGGAAAACCGCGACAAAATCAGCGAATGGATGTCAAAAAAGCGCTCTGAAGTACCTATCCCAATCTATGGTAGCGTCGATATCCGGGACGCAGGTTGGAAGGTTGCAGTTGTGGATGCAAATCACTTTCCAGCAGGTTTCAATAATACTTCTCCCGAAGATGAGATACATCTAGCGGGATTGTTGAAGAATCACATTAATCGTAAACACGAAGGTTGTACTTGGGTTCATTTGTATCCAGAATCTCACACAAGAAATCCTGGCTATGTAGAAAATGTTGCAACTATCAAACGGCTGATTATACTAGCCGGGTTCAGATGTACAGTTGGCTCTCCCGAATTAGAAGAACACGGTTCTTTGGATGGAATTACTGGTCCTCTATCATTAGATGCTGTTGAAGTAGATGGGGAACAACTTTTGGTTGAAGGTGATAAGCCATGTCTTGTTTTGCTGAATAATGATCTAACTGAAGGTATGGTTGCTGGCTTGGGAGCACACCAAGTCTCACCTCCTCCGCACATGGGTTGGCAGAGGAGAAGAAAGAGTGAACATTACCAATGCTTGCAAGGGTATGTCGATGAAATTGCAGAAATTCTCGATATTGATTCATGGCATTTGATGACATCTTGGTTTGTTTCTGAAGATAAGTGCCTAGAAAAAGAAACATGCCGACAAATTCTCGCATCAGAAGTTGATGAGTTCTTAGCTAGAATTACTGCAAAATACGATGATTTGGGAATAGATAGGCAACCCGTTGCTTTTATCAAAAATGATAGAGGGACTTACGGTTTGGGAATTATGGCAGTAACTAGTGGAGATGAATTGCTCAATTTGTCTAATCGCAAGTTTAAGCGTTTGATGTATTCCAAAGGCGGAGTAGATGTAGAAAACTTCCTTATTCAGGAAGGAGTTCCTACTTCTCTGAACACAATCGAAGGTGCACCTGTGGAACCAGTAGTTTATCTCGTAGATGGAGAAGCAGCATCGTGGTTTTACCGAATAAATGCCAAGAAAGGAGAAATGGAAAATCTAAACTCTCCGTCTGCTGAATTCAAACCTTACAGCGAAGTAGGCAAACAATTCGGCGAACATGCACATGGTTGGCATGCTCTAGTTGCAGAGCTATCTATGTTGGCGATGGGAGCAGAATCACAAAAACAGATGGGGGGTTAACTTGCGAATTCATTGTCTCGGTGGAGGTCTAGTTGGTTCTTTTGTTACTAGACGTTTAGTGGAATCTGGATTTGAGGTCCATTTGTATGATGTTGTAAAGCGTGAGACTCCAGCAAATTTTCACTTGGGAGATGCATTGATTTCGGACCATAGTAATGCTGAAATCATAGTGAATATGCTACCCGGTTCACTAGGAAATAAGATGACTTCTCTACTGAAAAATACGGGTCAAAGAATCGTAGATTTGTCATTTAGTGAATCAACTCCAGATTTATTGGAAGATGTATCAAGTACAATTTTGTGGGATGTAGGGATTGCACCTGGATTGTCAAATATGCTTGTAGCCACTGCACTTCGTGAATTTGGCAGCCTTGATGAGGTTAGTATCAAAGTAGGTGGAAATCCCCAGCAGCCTGATGAAGAATGGTCATACATGGCACCGTTTTCTCCACATGATGTAATTGCAGAGTATACTCGTCCTGCTAGAGTAATTCAGCAGGGTGAGGAAGTCGAAGTTCCCGCTATGACAGATTTGCATTCAATCAATGCCAATGGTAGAGGGATGGAAGCATTCCTAACCGACGGACTACGTTCCCTTTTGGCTATGCCTGCTCAGAAAATGGGAGAGTATACTGTTAGGTGGCCTGGGCACATTCAAAGATATCAAAACTCAAACTTGAGTCCAGATGAATTGGTTGATGCATGGGCTCTAGACCCTCTGCGCTCAGAGTTTACGTGGATGGAAGTATCCGTTTCATCAGGTGATGAAAATCGAACTTGGATCGTTGAAGATTTAGGAAAAGATGGTGATTCTAGCATGGCTAGAACTACCGGACTTGTTACTGCATGTTGTGTTATTGCTTGGATAGACAGGCCTGAAATGTTTGGCTCAGGAGTTTATGCCCCTGAAGATCTTCCCGACGATGTGATTCAACTCGTAATCGAAGTCATGCATGCTGAAGGTGTTTCAATCGAATTGCGATGAGGTGGTTCTATGAAGAGAGTTGCAATTTATGCACTAACTATTGCAATTGGTCTGTACGTCAGCGCAAAATACGCTGAATGGCCAGTTAATATTTGGTGTATTGGATTGTTCATTTGGCTGTTCAAAAATGCAGAAAGAAAGGAAAGAATCGAGATGATTACTGTTCTGGCTTTTGCAACTCCAATGGAATTATTCTTCTCAGAAGTATGGTTAATTTACGAATATCAACGTGGCCTTATGCCATTTTTCGTTCCAGTAGGACATTGGTTTTTGTTTGATGCAGGTAGAAGAATCAGTGCTTATTTGCCTGTACAAAAAGCGATGATAAGTTTGCTTCCATTTATTCCTCTGGTTGCCTATGGTGTTTGGACAGGAGGGGACACATCGGGTGTAATTCTGCTTATGCTAGTTCTTGTATTCACGAAATGGGGTCCGCAACCTGCTCTTTACGCAACTATGGCTTGGGCTGCTCTTTTGATGGAATTGTGGGGTACTTATCTTGCCAACTGGACATGGGCAAGTGATGTTCCATGGACTGGATTAACTGCCTGGAATCCACCATTGCTGGTTGGTGCATTCTACTGTCTAGGTGATTTGTTAGTGAATCTAAGTGTGGAGAGGTTTGAAGGTAAGCACCTTTTGGAGGTGAATGAATGACCTCTCGAGATGATCTTGCAAAGCGTCGTGAAGCTGAGGCTGAACGGATAGCGATTTCACTTGCTCGACAGAAAGGCGAGCGCAGAGCATCGATTAAGGGAGGAGATGGAACAGTTGCCTGGGTAACTGAGAATCTATGCATTGGTTGTGACCAGTGTACGATAGTGTGTGATGATGCTGCTATCGAATTATACTTCAAAGACATGGCATCTCCGTTACTAGAAGTTCCTAGCAACCGCAAGGCTAGGATCGTGAGAGATGCCTGTACAGGGTGTAGGTTATGCGTTTTAGCATGCCCTACGGATGCGATTACGATGATAGATAGGTGATATTATGTCTAAGCAACCAGAACATGAAGGAGCTCAAAGATTCGGTGGAGAGTTTGGTCCAAATCGAGGACCAAATACTACGGGTGTTTCACTTTCAACATTCAAGACTCTAGTTTGGATCTCAAACATTGGTGGCTTGCTATTGGTTGTATTCGCATTGGAATTTTTGTTTGTCCAACAGGAATTCGCAATGGGACTTGGATTTTTAATCGCTGGAGTAATCGTCGCTCTCTTCCCATCAAATTATGAGATTCGAGGAATGGAAGAGGAAGAATCTTCGTAATCACTTAACTTCGAATTTTTCTCCGCAGGATGGGCATTTAACATTTCCAGTGTATCCATTAGGTACCTTCAATGGGGAATTGCAATGTGCACAATTGATTACAACTTTCGCTTCAACAGCGTCTTTTTGTTCAGACCAAACTAGTGGCACTGGTGAAACAAAATCTGCCATTTCAGCAACAGTTCTGAGATAATTCGGAGTTCCGGTTTTGAAATTTGATGGTGCTGCTGTAAGTAATGGCATTGCTACAATTAGCATACAGAATCCTGAACAGAATAAAGAGTAGCCAACCGAATTCTCCCCTACCTGCCCTACTGACAGAGGGCTCCAATATTCGTCTATATAAGCCAAGGAAAACATTCCTGAAACCACTAGGGTGGCCAGAGTAAAATACAGCCCTATTCTATATCCTTGAACAGATAAGATTCCGCTGTAAACAAATGATGTTCCAATGATCAAAGCGATGAATGACTCTCCCTCTCCTGACGATTCACCGAACACTAAGCCAACAAAAATCCTAAACAAACCGTATAAGATAATCAAAAACCCAGTAATTTGAACAATACTAGTTGTGTTGTTTGTGATGAAAATTTGCTGAGGTTGTCCACCATACATTTGTTGTTGTTGTCCATATTGCACATTTTGTTGCACTGGAATTGAGACAGGTTGAGGCGATTTAGATTCATCATCTTCCATCAAACGTATGACGACTTCAGCCTTGTTTCCACTGACTCGCAAACCCCTTTCCTTGCACATGGTTTTGAGTTCAAGTAGTGTATGACTATCATAGTCCATGAGGTGCTACTCAAAATCAACACTAATCAATCTTGACCCGATTCTTTGGTCTGGTTAATGATTATGCTTCGGCTGAAAAGTCCACGGAACATTGAGCGAATTGAGTAGTTGCTTCTTCTGCTAGGGATTTCTTTGCCTCAACTTGGCGAGCTAGGAATGAAACTACATCAAGAATCTCGATGTCATGGCGCTCATCACCTTCGAACTTGAGACATTCAAAGTGAGATACACACTTTGGACAGGATGTAATCATCATGTCAGCTCCTGTGTTGCGGATTTCTTCCATACGAGAAACTCTCAGTGCTCTTGCATTTTCGTTACAAGACATCATGCTTGATACTCCACAGCACATTGCATCCTCGCCATGGTGCTCCATTTCCACGAGTTCTACGCCTTCGACACCTGCAACCAATTCACGTGGCTCCTCATAGATGCCCATCTGCCTTCCAAGTCTACATGGGTCGTGGTATGTGACAGTCAAATCGTTTTCAGCCTTCATTTCCATATCGAAACCATTCTCGATTAGGAATTCGGTTGTGTGCATTACTTTGACACCTTCAAGTTCATAGTCTCGAGCAAATGTTCTGAAACACTCTGCACAGGATGAAACTAGTGTGTCAATTCCCGATGCCTCGATCTTCTTCTGGTTGTAAGCCTTCAACTTCTCAAACACTTCATCGAGACCTTGCCATTTCTGGTCGTGTCCACAGCACTTGAGGAAGTCTCTACCAAGGTAGGATACATCAGTTCCCATTTCTTCGAATAGAGTGAATGCAGCTGTTGTTGTCTCTCCAAGGTCCATTGAACCTTCATTCAGATGACTGAATACCATTTCTTGGTCTAGATAATCAACACATCCTGGATAGTATCCAATGTTTGAATCGATAGGATAGTCTTCGATGGAAACGAAATCAGCATCGCTTTCTTCCTCTGCTTCTGCAGCAAGAACTGCTTGTAGAACAGTGTGAGGGATTTCAGCAGCCGGGCCACCAACAATCAATGAGCGACGAATGTCCACATAGGAATCGTAGTCCACAAGTTGCGGACATGCGTTTGTACATGCAGTACAGGTTAGACATGAGTACAATGGTACACCATCGTCCTCATTGTTCCATGAGTTGTAGATAATATTCAACTTGTCACCAGCATTGAACAATCTAACTGGACATGCATCGTCACAAAGGTCACAACCGTAACACTTGTTCATTTCGAACTCATATCCTCGTGCCATATTTCTTAGAATCACGAACACGATTGCTCCAGCAGTGATACATGGAATGAACATTGCATAGGTCAACTTAGCATCCAATGCTAGAGGATTGGTGTGATAGGTAGGGTTTACAATTACTCCCATGCTGTCTCCTTCTAATTCCATATCTAGGGAGTTAGAAAGGTCGACAGTCATACCTGATAGGCCATTTCCTGCATCGTCATCGTACAGTAATAGAGGTTGGAATGCCTGAATAGTGAACAATGTTTCTACAAC
>MDSV01165032.1_pt1 | contig 11176 bp, 8 predicted proteins | sample 810851 | NCBI WGS metagenome assembly MDSV01 (sample SAMN05326640, study PRJNA326480) | marine metagenome | isolation source: seawater | place: Atlantic Ocean: North East | collected 2012 | reverse complement strand
TGGTGCAATGGAAACCATGTATCAACGTGGTAAAATCCAAGATGAATCGATGTACTATGAGCACCTAAAGCACGATGGAACTTTGCCCATCGTAGGAGTAAATACTTTCCAAAATCCAAATGCTCAGGCCTTTGATGAGTCTGCTGCTGATGACTTTGAGATGGAACTGGCTAGAGCAACTCCTGAAGAGAAAGTTGCTTGTCTTGAGCGCGTAATCAAGAGACAAACCGAAGAAGCAGAAAAGACTGCTACGGCGCTAAAGCAACTTCAGGAAGTTGCAAGAACTGGAGAAAATGTCTTTGAAGAATTGATGGAGACTGTCAAGGTTGCAAGCCTCGGGCAAATTACAGATGCGCTATTCCAAGTCGGTGGCCAGTACCGACGTAACATGTGATGGGCGAGGTATCAGATACTCTCGACTTTAGTTTAAATCATGCCTGACCCAGCACTTATAGGAATTAGACATACATGAGTTGATGAAATGCAAGAAGATACTATAGAATTTGTACCTACCGAGTCAATGAAAAAGTTTGGTATAACTGCAAAATATTGCCAAAAGCCGAAGGATGAGGATAAAGAATTCCCTTATTGGGCCTCAGCTCATCACTATGATAATTCAGTAAAAAATTGGGGAAAAATAAACATCCCGATTACACCATTTCAACAGTCAGGAATGACACATTATTTTGGAGTCATAGAACTTGGAATGGCAGATGCTATCTGCCGAGTACCTGCACTTGCTAAGGCAACTGACTCTATGGAAATCTGTAGAAGAACCCTCAAACAAGATGTTACTGAACAATATCAAAGACCACTGATGTTCGATAGAATCAATAATTTACAGAAATTTTTATCGGACAATCCAACAATCATAAATCCAATCATAATTGACTTGCCAAGGAAATCAATGGAGAATGAATCTTCTAAAATTTCCCAAATGGACGATGGTTCATTTAGTTTAGATATTAATTTACAAAAAATAGATTTTCTCAGTAGTAATTTGAGAGACAATGATGATGGAAAATATATTGATTTTCGCCCCGTTGATTTAGTCGATGGGCAGCACAGAGTGCGATCAAGCAAACTTAATTCTAAAGCCTTGGAACTATCAATACCATTCGTACTAATAAATCCAGAATATCAAGGTGGTGGAGGGAGAATTTTCGCTGAAATAAATGTTCAGCATGAAAAATTAGACCCTCTTCATGAATTACATCTGAGATATGTTTTACATCTATCTAGTCATAAACTAGAAGATGATTTTGGAGAATATGATGAAGATTTTATAGAGAACAGAAGCGAATTAAGTGATTCTGAATTTAATATCCAAAAAAATAGATTTGCTAACCGATTGTCTTACAAGATTGGTGCTAGATTAAACTTAAACAAACATAGTGCTTTACATGGCCTTATTAGATATTATGGTGACAAAGAAAAGGCTGCTATAAATTCTAAAGAATGGGTTTCAATTTGTAGAGAATGGATTTTACAAAATATAGAACTCGCTAAGGATGAAGATAGGTTAATAAAATGTATACAAGGATATTTTGAAGCATGGAAAATAATTGCTAATCTAGATCCAGATACCGGAGAATCATATGATGATGTTGAAGAAAACAATAGATGGGGAGACTTCATTAATTCAAAAACTGGTAAACCAAATAGAAGCTTAATTTTTAACAAAATTTGGTTCCGCTCAATAATGAAATTATTTCCACAATGTTACACTTTAGGAAGAATTTCAAAACTAGAATATGAAGCGGAGATAGAAGAAAAATTTCTACAGTTGCTAACTCCTTGTAGACCGATTGATGGAGCAGATTTACTAGCATGGCAAAAAATAACTGCTGAAGGAAAACCGCCAGATCGTGAAAAACATATTTATCAATGGATGGCTTGGGCAATACACGATTATGCTCAAACTGGAATCGTACATGAGTCGCATTTAGTCTGGAATACAAATAATCCCAATATAAAATCAAGACCTGGAGTTGGCTTCTTTTCAAATATTAATCCCGAGTTTTTTTCTGGAATATTAGAGGTCGAAAATGTTCCATTTCATGGTAATGATGAAACTGGGATGAAGATATCTATCTTCGCTGATTCCATGCCTAATGAATCACAATCTAAACTCATAAGAATGGATGTTTATGATGGCAACGGAAATATTGTCAAAGGTAGAAGAAAGACCAATGTTAAGGGGCCACATGATAAAATTGGATCAAATCACTATATTGAAACATTACCGAAAAGAAGAGCGGAAAATGGTTGTTCAGCTATTGAAATAACTATTTCTTCGGGTAATTTATTTGATAAACCACCATCCAGAGAGATTATTTTTAAACAGAAATACACAATGGAGCAACTTAGAGAAATTCGTGATTCTAAGGTTTTACTTTCGAGTAAAGAAATAACCTTCAATAATTCTAAACTAGCAGATGTTTACACTGATTTAGAATTAGAAGATAGTGAAAATAAACACTATGTTTATGAAGAAAATGAAGAGTTATTCGAAGATAAAAATGATGATTTACTAGATAATCAAAACGATGATGAATTGGAATCAATAGAATACGAGGAAGAATATGATACTGGTTATGTAAAACCTGATGACGAGGATGAAGTTTTTCACAGATCAGGACCTCCACCAAGTAATCAATATCATCACAGCCGTCCTAAAGGTGGTTGGATGCCAGTGCCATATCCAAGTGATTTTTGTCTCGGTTGTAGATGGGGTAATTGTCGTGGTTGTAACTACGCTTAGTTTAGAATTCGTATCTTGCTTTCAACATTTAAACAAAAGTATCATTTTATTTTGAACAATCATATTCATAGAGAGTATCACCAATTTTACTAATTATTCCAACTACCAGAGCATTTCCCATGAAAAAAGCTCTTTTTCCATCAGATGCTAATCCTGTATGATTGTCTGGAAAACCATTCAACCGTTCGAGTTCAACAGGCATCAGTCTACGTAACCATTCGGATTTAGACATCGATAATTTTTCTCTAACTTCATTACATTGAGAACTATTTAATTTCAAATTCTCAATTTGTGATTTAGTAGGTTTAAATTTAACAACATGCTTAAACCTAGATGGTGAAATCCCTCCTTCTCCGGTAATTATCGTTCTTGAAGCCCTATGGATTGAGTCAGGAAAAGTTACTGGACCTTCGGAATACTTGTAGGTGAAACCATCTGGTCTTTTTCTTAACTCACTTTTGGCTCCCTTCAGATATATCCACCCTTTTTTGCGTATTAGGGACTCTTGAGATAATATATATTGATTGCTAATTAATTCGGGTTCGAACAAAATGTCGCCAAGAGTTTTTAATTTCCCATTATAATTTGCCTTACATTTCGCTGTCGTGATTTCCCTATTCGACATGACTCCAATGTTTCCGAAAGGTGTTTTTTTATTTGAATTATCCGAATTGAAAGATATGGTGATATCTGACAAACTTACATCACCTAAATTGAATGTTGAGATATCATTCAATTCATGTATTGGAAAACTTCTTGATAGAATTCCTTCACTTTGTAAGGTTTCTAAGGGAAAGGAGAATTTAGAGGATTTTTCTGCAAAAATGAATACTCTTTTTCGTCTTTGTGGGAAACCGTATTCTGAGGCATCAATAACTCGCCATTCTACTCTGTATCCTAAATCACTGAGTGATGCAAGCATTACTGCAAAGTCTCTTCCTCTCTGCTTTGAAGGAGACTTCAAAAGCCTATCTACATTCTCAAGTAGAATATAATTCGGGTTTTTTTCACTCACTATTCGATGTATTTCCCACCATAAAACTCCTTTTTTCCCAGAAATTCCTTTAGATTTATCCAGTGTCTTGGCAACTGAATAATCCTGACAGGGAAAACCACCTACAAGTAAATCGTGATCAGGAATCGATTTTGTATCGAGTTTGCAAATGTCTCGATTTACTAAAATATCATCTTTACTATTTGGGTTAACATACATGCATCCCTCAGAATCCTGCTGCTTTAATCCCCATGCATTTGTATAAACTTCGACAGCATGCTGACGCTTAGTTGATGGTTCCCATTGGTTAGCGAAAACAACTTTGAATTTTCCATTTTTCTGTGATTTTGAAAGTCCTTCTAGGCCAAGCCTAAATCCACCAACACCAGCAAATAATTCGACCACAGTCATTGTCACAATGAGGGTTAATAGTCGATAGTTATTGAATTCTTCGATCACAACTTAAATCAATCTAGCAACAGACCTTGGATTATTTCCCTTGCCATAATCGATTACTTCAAATGTTCCAGGATTTTTTAATCCAACAAGCAATAATGGTGCTTGCCATTGTCCACCCATATATTTAATGTAATCTACAGCTCTTTCCCAATTTGAAGGGCTATCAAATTTTCCAATCTTTCGAAGTTCCTCTTCAGGAAGAATTAACACACCCATCTTACACTGTTCTTGCATTTCATTTTCGTTTGACATTATCGAAGTTGCTAGTCTAGCGAGTTTCCATACTAACAGATTGTAATGTCCAAAAGAAAAATCTATAGCAATAGGACCAAGTTTATGTTCGATTAAGAATGGTTTACTTGCAATGTTTTTATCTGAGAAGATTGAAACTTTTGACTCTGCTCCAATTTCAATAAATGCCTCAGCTAATTCATCAGTCAGTGCTTTACTAATACTCATTGATTTGTCAGCATATTCTGCATTATGTCGATTAATAATATCTTCCCAAGAAATATTTCTGATTGCAGAAGATAGTTGAATCCAATAATGATTAATTTCGGACCTTTTAACCACAGATTTAACTTGAAAATGGTTCCATGTATCTTCAATCGGCCAAATGAAGTTTAGTTTATTCATTCACACCGACTCCTCATTTCCAAAATTTAGATTGTATCTGTGAACAATTTTACCCCCATTTTGCTTGATTTCATCAATTTTAGCAAGAACATCTTCATGTTTCTCTCCCAAACTATTCATCAAGGGCCAATGTGACTTTGAAGTTTTATTTTTCCATTCTTTAGCATCTTTGAGTATTTGTTCTGCTAATTCAGTGGTTTTACTCTCTAAAAGATAAATTATCCTAGCCATTTTTTTGCGTGTTGATTTCAGATTTCCAGCATTTACTGGTCTTTCCCTTCTTCGATTACGTCTTGGATTAAATGACATATTATTCCCCATGAAGTAATTCTTGGTAATCCAAAAGGAGATCTGCTAATTCGATGCAATGATCACCCAATCTCTCGTAGATGAGCTGAAATCCGCCATGCGCATAACCATTTAGCATCGAGTACCCAGCAGTATTGAGCTCCTTTGCTTCGTCAGAAAAAAACAATCCCATTTCTTCAATTATGCTTCTATCCACAGATAGCAGCCCCTGTCTTTTGCAATACTGGTAGAAGGCTACGCCTCTAATTCTGTGCATGTAGTTAGCACTCGCTCCAACAAACTTGTTAGTAATCATGGGTGCATCAACATCGGCTTGGAACCTATTTTTTTGGATGCCAATTTGAGCACACAACCAGTAGGCATCAAACATAGTGTCCAACGTCCCAGTTGTCGAATTCCCACTACCAGTACTAGCCTTAACCCCGATTCGGTTGAAAAATCTCCTAGCGTCATGAGAGAAAACGAATGGCATAATTAATCACCTCCTAATGTATCATTTGAACCCTCAAGGTTCTTGAATAGTTCTAAATCCGTGTCGAAAATAAATTTCCTACCCCCGTCAGAAGCCATATCTATTTGATGGATTGAAGCGCAATAATCTTCATTACATAAATCACCTAACAATACCTTTTCAGCCGTATTAATGAGTAATATGTACTGATCCCAAGCCTCTGATATAGTCTCATACCAACTAGAAACCATTGCATGATCGAACCCAGCAAACGGAGTATCGCTAACTGAGGGTATTGAAATTTGACCCAATTTTGCAATAGCCTGAGCAATACTGTAACAGGCACTGACAGATTGCGCTCCGCTAACCGCCCTCATTCTTTTTCTCCCCCGATAAAATGCCATTCCATCGTCTTCAATTAGAAGCCTAAGGTTCAACTCCGAACCAGCAGCAGGCATCGATCTCCAGATAGAAGTTGCTTTATCAGATATTTCAACGCGTAATTCATCATTGAGTTTTGTCACTGCTTCACCTAGAACTTCTCGAGCTAATTGTAAACCATTCCAGATGTTTCCCTGCTCACGTGAACCAGCAAGAAGAGATAGTAAGTTACTTTCAATCCGTTCCAATATGGTAAGATTTTCAACCGTTTGAATAGTACTAACCGATGTAGTGGGGTCACCATTCGATGTGAAGCCAGCAGTCATATTTTCTCCGCGAAGCCATTCCAGGTTACTTGTTGTTCTGACTTGCAACCAAAACTTATTCTCGTCAATTTCGCGGGATAGTTCCATTTTTTCGTTGATAAGTTGCTCACGCTCGGCTGCGATTTCGTCAGAAGAATGGGCGAGATACAATGTTTCCAATTCAGTCTCCTTTTGCCCTAATTCTGCTCCAATTTGTGACACATTTCTGGCTGCAGAAACAATTGGTTCTCGACTACTTTCATTTATTTCCTTAAATTCTGATTGCATTTCTGAAACAGAAACCATCTTCTGTCGATCAAGATGTTGGTCTCCATGCTCTCTAATATGACTTCGCATATCATCGTCAAATTGTGTGCCACATATGCAATATTCTTCCTCAGATAGTTTTAACAACCACCCTCTACCTACATCAGCGGGCAAATTTGCATCTTGGTGACTGCAATGAAAATCTCTCATTTCATGCCATGAGGTATCATAGGAATAAACTGGATTGAGAAGAGATTGTAATAATTTTTCTGTCTCTGTTCTACGATTATTTTTAAGACTATCAATGGCCTCTTGAAGTGGTTCAACATTATCTAGAGTTCGGCCATATTCATCTTCAATCTGCTGTAATCTATTATCAATTTCAGCCATCTGCAAAGATGCTCCATCAAGAAATTCTCGCATTTGATTAATACCTGGTCGTCCATCGAAGCCATTCTGTAATTCCCTTCGAACACTTTTCACTTTATCCAGGCAATTTTTCCAACCCAGCTGCCTTCCAGTATCTCCTTCTCCTTCAGTCAATCTACCTATTTCATCCTGAACTTCCGATTTGACTGTCTCCAGTCGACCACCTTCAAAGACACCACTTGTATTTAGTTCTCCAATCAGATCATGAATTTCAGAGAATCCCCCAAATTCCCGTATCGCAGAACGGAGTAATTTGCGATCGGTTTGTTTGCTCATAGCGCGAGCGGTTTCAGCGTTGAAAATGAACAATTCAACTAGTTCTCTACGTCCCTCAAAGGCCCGCTGGAATTCATATGGAGGATGCCAACCCTGTTGTTCACCATGAGGGCCGGCCGTGGAAAATCGGTGATCACCCCCCTCGTGGTCTAAATGCAGTTTAATCCTATATGATTGATCATTAATCGACAATCTCACTGAAAATTCAGAAGATACATCAAGTACGGCCTCTTCATCTTGAAGACCGATGATTCTTCGCCATTCCTCTGTATGTTCTGGAAGTTTTCCTGTAAATACACTTCGTAATAAATCCAAAGTAGTTGTTTTCCCGGTATTATTCGGCATCTGCAGGTAAATTCCGCCATCTGTAGGGAATGAATTGTGCACCTCTCCTTCTATTTCGGGCGCATCTAACTTGTCAAATGAACGAATATTCTTCCAATGAAGAGATTGAATTCTTACCTTAAGTTGGGACATCACTACTGCCTCCAAGTGTTTTTAGCCTTCGTTTCAAATCATCTATTTCGGGCACACCTTCTTCAAAAGTGGTCTTCACTAACGCGAGAATTTGTTCTAACTGGCTATCTGAACAGCCTTTTGCTCCTGCTGACTGCTTAATCAGTTCGATCAACCTTTCTCTTATTACGGTCATATATTCCTCTCCTCACTAAGCCTAATTAGCCAGTCTCGCCTATTAGTATCTGCAAAATTCTGCTCGTATATGAAATCCAAGACTTTGGCCCTTTTAGGTTCATCGCCTTTGCGAAGTGCTCTTCCGATTCGTTGAATGGTTTCCAGCTGTGTGGTTGCAGAACTAAACAAAATTATTTGGCTGACTGACTGGATGTCAATGCCCTCTGAAATTCGGTGGCAAGCGACCAAGAAATTGGTTTCACCACTTGCGAACCTATCCAAATTCCAATTATCATCTCCTTGGAAGAATTTGTTAAAGTCAACATAGCCCATACTGTTAACCATTTCCATCAATTCAAGTCCAAAGGCCGTATCTTCAACAAAAATTAAGGTTCTGTCCAACTGTGGATTTTGTTCTAACCAATTCTTGAACACTGGTATCTTCTCCCTAGAACCCTTGAATACACTTGCTGCTCGAATGGCTCCAAGGATGTTGCTATTACCAAGGTCATCGGTGACTCTCGCGCCTCGTGCCAATCTCTGATACTCTGATTTTTCCTCATCTGAGGGCTCATAACCTAGTTGTATGTAATCAAACTCGGCAAGAATCCCTCGGTTTATGCCATCTTCCAAACCGAAACGAAAAACATATTTTTCATTTACTAATTTAGTACGCCATTCAGAGTCAATAAACAAATCTTCCGCATTCATAGGAAATCTTGTGAAGTTTTGAACTAAAAATCGATTTCTGTTATTTTCTTCATCATACATGCTCCATGGAGTAGCGCTAAGTCCTAGCCTACAACCGAATCGACTAAATGATTGTTCTTGGATTTCCAATTCTACAATATCTTCTTCAGATTCGACTTCGGGACGGAAACGATCAGATCCTACGTTGTGCATTTCATCGATAACGCAAAATGTTTCCGCCAATAAAGCAGGTGGCCAATGCTTGGATCTATCTAAAAGATTGAGCAACATAGTATGAGATACCAATAGAAACGAATTCTTTACCGAACGCTTGAATCGATTATGATGTTTTGTCTCTCCTGAGTATTCATAAATTGCTGCAATTGTACCCCCGTTGGCCTGTAAACCCAGAAATGTGGTAAGTTCTCTTCTCCATTGTCTAAGTAATGATTTCGGCACCGATATGATTACCTTTGAACACATATTTGTGTCAAGCATCTTTTTCATACACCTCATCGATGTTCTTGTTTTACCGGAACCTGTTGCCATCTCGAAGATGCCTATTCCGCTTGCCTTGCCATTACAAAACCATTCTACTGCTTCATCTTGATGTTTCCATTTATTATCAGTAACAACATCAACTGGTTGAGGGATTACGGGTTCTTCTCGCTCAGAAGATTGTTGGACAGAGCGGATTAAATTTTCTTTCATGGCTTCATCAAAATCATATACAGCCAAGCCACTAGTTTCTCCATTCCAATTATCGATAAAATCTTGTAATGTATCATGAGCATCATCTGCCCTTCCATCAACCCATGAAGGATAAACTTTGAAATTTTCATGGCTCATTTCCCACGCCATTTCCCCCTCATTAACGGAGCCAAAAAAAGCTAAATGATTGTAAGATTTTAACCTGTCAAATTCATCATCTAAATCCACTTCCTCATCAAAAAATATACCTATTTTTTCATGATATATGCCTTGTTTCTTAACCCCAATTTTAATTTCTAACCTTCCAATTTCTAATAATTTGGTTAACATTTTTGTACCAGAACTTACGGATTCACGAAAATCTTCATTTATTATCCGATTTATCTCATCTTGAACAAAATCTCTTTCAATTTTTAGTCCCGCCTCTATAGCTTCAACATCTTCATGTGAAATAACAACATTAGTAATCAGACGTATTCGGCCTCCATTTTCAATGAAATCTCCAAGTGATTTACCAATCGAAGTAAACATTGAACTTGAGAAAAAGCCTGAACCTCTAAGATATACCTTAGATTTACTAATTGCCGGCCTAAAGAAATCATTCAAAAGATCTTGTGGATTAGCAGACGACTTATATCTGCGCTCCCAAGTAACATCTGATAAGCCCATCTGAAACATATATCCTAAAAGTAATAGGTTTATTTTCACTTCGGAAAAAAGGGATTTGAAGAAAGGAGATTCTTAAAGACTGTAGACTATACGAATACATATGGTCGACTTGGCGGCACTATATCGGGAGACAGGAGACGTCCCTTGGGTTGTCGGTTTAAGTGGTGGAAAAGATAGTACTGCTCTCACAATGTTACTTCTGGAAACCATGGAGCAATTACCTCCTCGAATTCGTAATCGAAAGAAAGTGTATGTTACCTGTGTCAACACACTTGTTGAGGCTCCACCGGTTATTGACCATGTTCACAAATTCATTGAAAGATTGAAAATTTATGTTGAAGACATGGAGATGCCAATTGAAGTTGTTGAATTGCAGCCTGATACTGACCAGACCTTTTGGGTGAATCTAATTGGAAGAGGCTACCCTGCACCAGTTAGAGAATTTAGATGGTGTACAGACAGAATGAAAATACGTCCTTCTCAAGAATTCATTACCAATATTATTGGCGAAAAGCCAGTCGTTCATTTCTTACTTGGAACAAGATTCGACGAAAGTACTGCCAGAAAACAAACTATGGATTCACATACTCGTAGAGATACAGATTTACATGCACATGGATTAATTCCAACCGCTTCTACAATTCGTCCGATTGAAGATTGGTCTACAGATGATGTTTGGTCATATCTACTGAAATTGGATTGGATAGATGGTATGCCCAACCCGTTCGCAGACATTAATCAAGACTTATCAATGCTATACAGTGATGCTGCTGGAGGAGAATGTCCAGTAATTCACGATGCAAGTCAGCAAACATGTGCAGGTAGTAGATTTGGATGTTGGACTTGTACAGTAGTTGCTGAGGACAAATCACTTAATGAGATGATAAACAGTGAAAAAGAAGTATATGATATCAAAACATTAGTTGAACTAGCCAATTTCAGAGATGATCTGTTGGCAGAAAGAAATGTCAAAAAGAATCGTGTACAAGGACGGAATCGGAAAGGTCGAGTCCAAGTCAAACGTGATGGTACTACCGGTGTTGGACCGTATACTCACCAATATCGTCAAGAACTGTTGGCGCGCCTGGAAGGCGTTCAAGAGAAGGTTGGTTTGGAATTGATTACTAAAAATGAAATTCATAGAATTGAAGAAATTTGGGCTGAAGAAATATCTGATCTAGCACTCTTAGATGCGGGGGTTA
>MDSV01111104.1_pt1 | contig 11177 bp, 11 predicted proteins | sample 810851 | NCBI WGS metagenome assembly MDSV01 (sample SAMN05326640, study PRJNA326480) | marine metagenome | isolation source: seawater | place: Atlantic Ocean: North East | collected 2012 | reverse complement strand
ACTACGTTGATAGGCTGGATGTGGAAGCGCGGTAACGCGTGTAGCTGACCAGTACTAATAGCTCAATTGGCTTGATTTATGCACTGAAAAAAATTTTTGTTTAAAAAAAATTGATATGAGCAATGAATTTAAATTTGTAAGTTTCTTTAGAAATTTTTAAAATTGTTTAGTATAATTACCAATGGTTAAAAATTTAGATAAACATTTTAAAAAATCCTCACTTAATGATTTAGATAAACTAAGAAACTTTACCAGGTATGTTTCTAGAAGAGATATTGCAACATTTCTTAATAGATATGAAATCTATAAAAAAATATCAAAAAAACACGGAGCTATTGTTGAATGTGGAGTTAATCTAGGATTTGGACTATTTTCATGGCTTCACTTTTTAAACATTTTTGAACCTTACAATAGTTCAAGATATATAGTTGGATTTGATACTTTTGATGGTTTCAAAGATTTAAGTAAAAAAAAAGATAAACACGGAATTTATTTAGAAAAAAAAAGATGGAAGGAATTTAAAAGCAGACAATCTTTTAATGAAATACTTAACTCCTTGGAGTTTCATGAGAAAGAGCGTCCCACAAAACATCTTCCAAAGGTAGAGGTAATAAAGGGTGATGCAAAAAAAACTATACCTAAATTTATAAAAAAAAATCCACACTTAATTATTTCTCTTTTACATATTGATTTTGATATTTACTCTCCCACCAAAAGTGCTCTCAAACATTTTATTCCAAGGATGCCAAAAGGTTCAATAATTGCATTTGACGATCTTGGAGCAAAAGAGGGACCAGGCGAAACTTTAGCAATGTTGGAGGAATTAAACATAAGAAATCGTCAAATCAAAAGAAATAAATTTGACTCTTTTTTATGTTATGTAGAGCTCTAAATACTTTGCAAAATAGTTTGGTTCACAGGATTATCAGGTTCGGGCAAATCAACACTATCAAAAAAAATTGATCGCAATTTTTAACACTGAAATAATTTACCGGATTGTATTGTAGATACTTTGAGCGCAGGAAAGCTGTGTTATTTGATAATTATTTTTATAAACTTTTTTTATATCTTTTGCAGAAATTTCTTTAAGTGTTTTTCTTAGTATCCCCCCAGCAATATATTTCTTACAAATATTAGTTGAAGGTTTTTTGTAAAATAGTTTTTTCATAAATTTTTCACTTAATTTATAATTCTTCAAAAGGTGGTGAGTGATTGAAAGCTCAAAATGTAGACCATGATTATACTTTACTAAACTTTCTAGATCATTAGCCAGTCTCAAAAGTCTATTTTTTTTTCCTTTAATTTTTTTAAGATTATTTTTTAAACCTAAAGATTTATAAATATAAAAAAGGTTTGTGGGTTGAAATTTAACATTAAGCGCTATTCTTGGTAATTCAGCAAATTTTCCACTTCTATGGCAAGTCATTGAGTCCATTAAAAGAATTTTTCCAGGTTTAAGCGCAGAGGGAATAATCCATTTTTTTTTATTTCTAACTGATTTTGTAATTTCATTTTCATAACCGCTATAATTAAAAGTTTTCTCTAAAAATTGTTTGGTATTAAATTTTGCAACTTCTAACATTGAAGATTTATTAGTTTTTTTACTTAATTGAATAAAAAATATCATTATTGAGGAGCTTCTAAAACCATTATTCGAAAGATCTTGATGAGGTCGTGTAGGAAAACAACTGTTTGGTAAATTTAAAGATTCTCTCCAAACTCCAGATTTATCAAAAGACAATACTCTTTTAGAATTAGATGTTTTTTTCTTCCACATGTACTTTGCTTGAACTCCGATTCTGAGATTAAATTTTTTTTCGCTATATTGTTGATTTAAAATTTTCAAAATATCTTTTTTAAAGATATTAAAAACCTTTGTTTGATATCGACCTCTAATATCGTTATTAATTTTTTCAATATCTTTTAAAGTTAATTTTCTAAGATCTTTTAAAGAATTTAAATTTATTTCTTTGCATATGATTTTGTTAATAATTTTATTAACTTTTTTTAAAAGTAAAGCTGATGATAAATTGACATCAGTAATTCTATAAGGAGATTTGGCAATTTTTTTTAAATAACTCATATTTTTTTAAACTCTATTAAAGAGTTATTTACAACATTGCAATATTGATGGCAAAAAGTTTTTCTAACAGTTTGTGTTAGAAATGAAAAAATTGATAATATTAGATAAAATTTAAACAAGTATTGATAATTTTGTTTACGATTTATTAAATTCAACCTTTTTTCCTAATTTCATTCTAATTTTTATTAAATAAAGCTGGATGAAAATAAAATTGACTTTATAGTTAACACAACTAAACGAAAACAAGATATAAAAACTAATGTGGATGAAAAATATCTTAATTAGTAAATAAATCTAAACACAATGTATTTAATTAAGAAAAAAAAGAAATTTTTAACAAATTCAATAATAAATAAAATATGTAAATTAAAAAATAGTTACTGGTCTTTTGGATTAAAGTCTAATAAGAACTGGTTTAAAAAAAATGTATACAAAAATGATATACATTTGTTAATGTTTAAAGATAAAAGAAAAACGGTTTTGGTTGGTTATACGCTTTTGAGAAAGCGTAAATATTTTGTAAATAATAGATTTAGTTATTATTTTTATTTAGATACAATTATAATTGATAAACAATTAAGAGGCCAAAAAATTGGACAATTAATGATGAAACAAAATAACAAAACAATCAAAAAAAATAAAATCCCAGCCTTCTTAATTTGCAATAAAAAGTTAACTAACTTTTATAAGGCAAATAAATGGAAAATAATTAAAAGAAATTATTTTAAATTATCTGATCATAAAATTAAAAATAAATATGGAATGGTTTTTAATTTAAAAGAAATTAAACCAGGATTTAAGTTTTATATCAAAAAGAGTTATGGATAAAATTTTTAACAAAACAGTATTGATCGTAGTCGCACATCCAGATGATGAAACGATTGGTTGTGGAGGTTTAATTGCAAAATTAAAAAAAAATAAAAATAAAATTTATGCTTTATATTTGGCTGATGGAAGAACAGCTAGAGATAAGCTAAAAGTAAAAAAAAACAAAACTTTTGAGGAATTAAAAAATGCATCAAAAATTTTAGGTTTTAAGTGGATTTCAAACTTATGTGGAAAATTCCTTGATCAAAAATTAGACTCATATCCACTTTTATCAATAATTAAAGTTGTCGAGGAAGCAAAAAGAAAAACAAAACCTAATATTATTATTACACACTCAAAATCTGACCTGAATCGTGATCATAGATTAGTTTTTGAGACAGTATTAACGGCCTTTAGACCAAAACATAACGAAAGGTGGAATACAATTTTATCTTTCGAAATACCTTCTGCGACTGACTATGGCAACAATGCTTTCAAGCAAAATTTTAATCCAAATTATTTTGTAAATATCAAGCAGGAATGGAAAAAGAAAGAAAAAGCTTTACGTTCATATAAAACGGAGATGTTAAAATTTCCTAACAGCAGGTCTATTAAAGGAATAAAGACTTTAAATCAAATTAGAGGTGTACAAAACGGAATGGAAATAGCCGAGGCTTTTGAATTAATAAAGTATATTGGAAGATGAAAAAAATATTAATTGTATCTTCAAGTGATTATTTTAAAAAAAAAATTATAATTAAAAGAGTTAAATTTTTATTTTTTAGTAAACAATCACAACTTAGTTTGAAAAATTTAAAAAAAATTAAACCCAATATAATTTTTTTTCCATATTGGCATTGGAAAGTAGATAATAAAATTTTGGAAAAATTTCTTTGTATTGGTTTTCATACTGCTCCATTACCTTATGGTAGAGGAGGCTCCCCAGTTCAAAATCAAATAATCAGAGGAAAAAAAAAATCTCAAATTTGTGCAATTAAATATAATAATATCATTGATGGGGGAGATGTATTTTTGAGATCAAATATTTTATTAAAAGGAACTGCCAATGAAATTTTTAAAAATATTTTTGACAAAGTCATAGTAATGATGACTAAAATTATTAAAAAAACCCCTAGATTAAAAAAACAAATAGGGAAAGTAACAGTTTTTAAAAGAAGAAAACCTTCTCAAAGCCAAATTAATTTTAATACTTCGTTAACTAAAATATATGATTTTATAAGAATGCTCGATTTAGACTTTAAAGATTTTCCCAAGGCTTTCTTATATGAAAAAAAATATAAAATTATATTTTCAGAACCAATTACCAAGGGAAAAAAAGAAATTATTTGCAAAGTTTCAATTAAAAAGAATTAATAATTTTTTTCAAAAAACTGCTCTATTTTTTTTGATATATGTTTTATATCTGATTTATTCAGGTGATTATGAAAAGGCAACGATATCAAGTTGTCAAAAGCAAAGTCAGATTTTTTTAAATTATATTTTTTGAAGACTTTTTTATAAAACTTATGTTTATTTGCAGGAATATAATGAACAGAAGTATTAATATTATTTTTATTTAAAAAACTTATCAAATTGTCTCTAAAATTCTTATTTTTATTTAAAATAATCGGAAAAATATATTCAGAAAAAGATACATTTTTCTTATTTTTGAAAACTTTAATATATCCTTTCTTTTCTAAATTGTTTAAATATTTACAATAATAATTTCTTAATATTTTTCTATACTTTAAAATTGATTTAATTTTTTTGAGTTGTTCAATACCAATCGATGCTTGTAAATCTGTAAAATTATATTTAAAACCTAAACTATTAACATCATATCTCCAGTTTAATCCCTTTTTTCCATTTGATCTTTGCCATGGTGTTTTGCTTATTCCACAAGAAATTAATACTTTAAGCTTTTTTGCAATTTTTTTATTACTGGTCGTGATAACACCACCTTCACCAGTTGTAATTACTTTGTTTGAATAAAAACTAAAAACAGAAACAATATCTGGATTGCTTCCTATCATCTTATTGTTTATCTTAGCACCAAAAACAGTTGCAGCATCTTCAATTAATTTTATTTTATACTTTTTTGATATTTTAATAATATTTTTTATATTTGTTGGCATTCCACCATAATGATTTATCAATATTGCTTTTGTTTTTTTTGTAATTGATTTTTTTAAAATATTTATATCAAAACTAAGATCATATAAATTAATATCTACAAGTTTAATATTAAGTCCGTAACTATATAAATTATGAATTGTACTTACAAATGTCATAGGAGTAGTAATTATTTCATCCCCTTTTTTAAAATTAAGAGCATGAAGTACTGCAAAGATACCGTTAGTACATGAATTTACTGCTATCGCATAATTTGATCCAATAAATTTTTTTATTTTATTTTCAAATTCAATTGTTTTTTTTCCATTTGTAAGCCAACCGGATTTTAAAACATTCTTTACACTGTTGATTTCTTTATCATTGATCGATGGAATGAAGAATTTTATTTTTTTTTTCATTAAAATTTACTTGAGTTTAATATATTTAAATATTTCTTTTTATTTATATTTGTAATTTTATTTTTTTTAATAAAACTAACCATATTTATAATTCCGTTTTTAAATTTTATCTTTGGTTTAAAATTTAATAGTTTTTTAGCTCTTTCAGATGATACCTTGTAATTTCTTTTGTCTTTTGATGATTTCTTTATTATTAATTTAGTATTTGGAAATATCTTTTTAAAAGACTTAGCTATATCGATGATTTTTGAATTAAAACTCGTTAAATTAAAAATTTGACCATTAACTTTGTGATTGTCTAATTTTATTATTTTTATAATTGTGTCTGCAACCTCATCCACATGAATAAAAGGCCTCCACTGTTCACCGCCAGTAACTTGAATTGGTTGGTTATTTGCAACTTTACTTGCAAACAAGTTTATTACTAAATCAAACCTGGGTCTTAAAGAGTTTCCATAAACTGTTCCTAATCTCAGTATACATGGTTTACAAAATTCCCCAGAATTTCTAATAATTGTTTTTTCGCATAAAGCTTTTAATTTTGCATAAACTGAGAGGGGTTTGATTTTAGATCTTTCGGTAAGGATTTTATCGTTAGAGCCATAAATACTACAAGATGAAATATAAATAAATTTAGAAACTGGAAGATTTTTACAAATATTACTTATAGCAATTGATGCTAAAAAATTAATTTCATAAGTTTTAGATGGACGAACCTCACAGAGAGGATCTCCAACAAGTTCTGCTAGATGAATAATCACATTGTTTTTTTTTATTACATCAAAAATTTGACTTATATCTCTTGAGTCACCTTTTATTAATTTAAGTTTTTTACTATTTATTTTTGTTTTTAATTCAGTTTGTGATTGATAAATAAATTTATCAAATATAGTAACACTAAATTTTTTCTTTAGTAAATGTTTTGCCAAAATTGAACCAATATAACCCGCACCGCCAATTAGAAGAACCTTGTTCTGCTTTTCCTTAACATTACTAATTAAATTTAAATTAAGAGACTCCTTTTTGACTATTCTTTTTGGAAAATTATTTTTATCAATTATTGGAATGTACGGTGGGTCAATTTCATTAAATCTATTTGATGATAAAATATTTGAAATTTTATCTTCATCAATTTTTTCTTTTAAATAAAGTGGATTTTTATTAATTATAGAAATTAGAGATGAACCATTTGATAAACCTTTAAGAATACCTTTTCTAAGATCAGTAATAGTGACAATTCCTTTAAACTTGTTTTTATTATTAATTACAAGTAATATATTTGTCTTACTTTTATCGAAAAGATGAATCACATCAATTACTTTTTTATTCTCATTAATGCAAAAATTTTTAATAAACTTTTTATTTAACATATTTAAAAAATGAATTATCAAGTTTCACCAGTAAAGAAAAGAATTTTTTTTAGAGTTGATGGAGATGATGGCCAAAAAGTTGGTATGGGACACATAATTAGAATGGCAAATCTCTATAAAAACTTGCCCAATAAATTAAAAAAAAAATATTTAATATATTTCCTTATGCAGGCGTACAAAGAAGGAGTAAGTTATATAAAAAAAAATACGAGTGCAAAAGTTGTTTTTTATAATAATAATTTTTTAAAAAAATTTGTTTTAAACCAAGATGATATTTTTTTATTTGATACCTTGGGAGCTGAAAAAAAATTACTAAAAAAAATATCAAAGAACAAAATCAAAAAAGTTATTAGTTTTGATGAAACAAAAAATTTAAATTTTGAAAAAGTTTTAATTTTTAACGGGATCTTTTTTTTAAAAAAAAAATTAAAAAAAAAAAAGAATGTTAATTTAAATGAAGGATTAAAGTATTTAATCTTAAATAAAAATTACAAAAAAACTAAAGAAAAAATAAATAATAGTATTCTTGTATCCTCAGGAGGTTCCGACAAATATCATATGCTTTATAAAGTTGTAAGGACTCTTGAAAATATAGATTTTTTTCGCAAGGTATATGTTATTATTGGCCCAGGTGTAAAAAAAAATAATAAAGTATTTAAATTGAAAAAAAACTTAAAATTTAAATATATATATAAATCAAAGAATTTAAAAAAATATTTTGACAAAGTAGAGTATTCTTTAGTTTCAGGAGGAAATGTGATGTTTGAGTCTATTTTTTTTAAAAAAAAAACGTTTGTTTTAAAACTCTATGAAAATCAAAGATATGCAATAAAATTTTTTAAGAAAATAGGTGCTATTAAATATCTTGGAAATCTAAAAAATTTAAACATTAGAAAGATAAAAATGTATTTGTCCCCAAATCAAAGCTTTAAAATTAATTCTATTAAATTTGATGGTTATGGATTGAGAAGGATTTTAAAAAAAATATCAGTTTTTTTGACTTCATAAAATTAAGTATACTAAATATTGTATCTAACCGCCTATAAATAGCAAAAAAACCATTAAATTAATTAAAATCTTTACTGTTCAATTAATGAACGCTATAGTGTTCATAAATTGAACGCATTAATAAAAATAATTGTTTGATTATGGATAAAGACACAGAAGATCACTTTAAAGTTTTAAGAAGCATTCAAAAACATCCAAAATCTAGTCAGAGGATGTTGGCTAAAGACCTGGGATTTAGTTTAGGAAAATTAAATTATTGTATTAAAGCATTACAACAAAAAGGTTTAGTTAAAATTAAAAATTTTCAAAAAAATCCGAATAAAATTAATTATCTTTATGTAATAACACCAAAGGGAATATCAGAAAAAGCTAAACTCACTCTAAATTTCATGAAAAGAAAAATGAAAGAGTACGATGAACTTAAAAAGGAACTCGAGTCTTAAATGTGGACAATAATAAAATACGATAAAAAATTTATTGAAATTTTGAAGAAAGAATTCAAAAAAAAAATTGATACTGATATCCAGTTTTATAATCCCAAGATATCAATTCAAAAATTTCAAAAAAATAAATTGGTATATAAAGATTATGATTTACTAGGTGATTATTTATTTTGTTATCACAAAAATTTTAGAAATTCCAAAAATATCGTCAACTATAAATATATACGAGGTTTAAAATATTTTCTTGAAGGATATAAATATGGACAAGGTGAAATCGAAACTTTTATTAATAATTGTAAAATCAATGAAGACGAAGAAGGCAATTTGAAGAGTAATTTTTATGAACTTTTTTTTGAGAAAAAATACAAATTTTTGAGTGGACCATTTTCGGAAAAAATATTTAATATTACATTAATACAAAAAGATAAAATAGAAGTAGCAATAGGTAACATTAAGACAAAAATAAAAAGAAACAAATATTTATTTTGTCCTATTTAATAAAATGAAAAATAAAATCTTAAAATTACTTTTTAAGAAGTGCGGAGCTATGCCTATATTTACAATGGACATAAATAATAAAGTAAATGATTAAATATTTAATTTGTGAATTAGCAAATTCACACAACGGAAATGCTAATACAATTTTTAGTTTACTAAGAAAAATTGAAAAAATAAAATATAAAAATTTAGGTCTAAAATTTCAAGTAATTTCAAAAAAAGACTTGGCAATCAAACAATACAAATGGTTTAATGTTTATCAAAAATTATATTTTAATGAACATATTTGGCGAAAAATAATTAGGAGGTCTTATAATAAATTTGACATATGGTTAGATATTTTTGATGTATATGGCACTAAGATACTTAAGCAAAATTTAAATAAAATTTATGGAATTAAACTCCAATCATCTGTTTTGGATAATCAAGAATTACTCAATGAATTAAAACAAATTAATCTTAAAAAAAAAAAAATAATTATAAATGTTGCAGGCTATGAATATTTTGAAATAAAAAACATTTTTAATAGATTTAGTTCAATTTTTAAAAATAGACCCATAATACAATTGGGTTTTCAAAATTATCCAACTAAAAAAAATTATATTCATTTAAATAAAATTAATAAATTAAAAAAATTTTTTAAAAATAATGAAACAAGTTTTGCTGATCATTTAAATTATGACGATAAATTTTTTTTTACTTTGCCAATATTTGCTTACCATTTAAAATACAATTATGTTGAAAAACATATTTGTTTAAAAAGAAAAAAATCAAAGTATGATTACCAATCAGCTGCTGAACCAGAAGATTTAAGTAAAATTGTTTCTTTATTAAATAGAAATATATTTGTTGATAAAAAAAACTTAAAAAGTTTTTTTAGAAAAGATTTTAATTCCATACCTGAAAAAAAATATTTAAAAAATACCATGCTATTACCAGTTGTGAAAAAAAATCTATTTAAAAAGTCGTTAATCTCTCAAAATAATCTTATTTTTAGAAGAACACCCCAAACCGGTCTTAATTTCGAGACAATTAAAAAAAAAATTGAAAAAAAAAATATATTATCAAAAAAAATAATCAAATTTTCAACATTAACCAATAGTTCATTCGAAAAAGCAAATATAGGCATAATTATTGCTGGTAGAGTCAAATCATACAGATTAAAAAATAAAGCTTTAAAAAAAATACATAAAAAAACCTCAATAGAAAGATGCTTAGAAAGTTGTTTAAAAATAAAATCAGCTAAAAAAGTAGTTTTAGCTACATCATATTTAAAATCAGATGACAGCCTTATAAATTTAAAATTTAAAAAAGGGATCAAAACTTTTAGAGGACACCCGGACGATGTAATTGATAGATATATAAAAGCTGCAAAAAAGTATAATTTAAATGTTATAATAAGGGGCACAGCTGATTGTCCATATATTTCTTCGGAGATCGTAGACTATTTAATTGAATCACATTTTAAATCTGGCGCTGATTTTACTTTTGCCAGTAATGCAGCTCCTGGTACATCAGCAGAAATATATAATCTTGGAACCTTGGAATTTATTAAGGAAAAAAAACCTAATACAAATTTATCTGAATATATGACTTGGTATGTTATGAATAATAAAAAATATTTTAATATAAACAAAGTATTACTTCCAAAAAGACTTTCTAGAAAATATCGACTAACACTTGATTATGTTGAAGATTTAAAATTTTTTAATGCTTTATATGAAAATTTATATAAAAAAAAGCTTAAAATAAATTTGAAAAATATTTTTAAAATTTTAGACAAAAATAAGAATTTAGAAAATATTAATAAAAATTGTAAACAAATATTCAAAACAGACAAGAAATTAATAAATTTTTTAAATAAAAAAACTAAATTTTAATGTTTTCATATCAAAAATAATAATTCAAATTTATATGATAAAAAAAATAAAAAATGTTTTAGGAAAAAATGGATATACAAAATTTAAAATTTTTATTTTTGCAAATATAATTAATTTTTTTCTAGAATTTACGAGCCTTATTTCGATACCTGTATTTGTAGCTTCATTATTATCTCCAGATCTAGTTGTAGAAAAAATTACGATAGTTTTAAATTCATTGGATTTAGATAACAGCTTACTAAATAACGACAATATTGTAAGTGCTTCAGCGTCTTTGGTGGCCTTGAGTTTTTATTTAAAAAATTTTTTCTTAAGTTTTATTATTTATCGCGAAAAACAATTTTATAAGACTTTTAATACAAACTTATCAAAACTTTTTTTTGATTATTATATGGAAATGCCATATTTAAAACATACTAAAAAAAATCCATCAGAACTAGTTAGAACTACACTTTATGATGTCAGACAAACTTCTTCTTATCTTGAGTTTGTGAGTACTATGGCAAGAGATATAGTTGCTCTATTAGTAATTTTAATAATCATGTTAACAGTAAATT
>MDSV01083709.1_pt1 | contig 11177 bp, 9 predicted proteins | sample 810851 | NCBI WGS metagenome assembly MDSV01 (sample SAMN05326640, study PRJNA326480) | marine metagenome | isolation source: seawater | place: Atlantic Ocean: North East | collected 2012 | reverse complement strand
ATGTCAAAATACATCACCATCTACAGTAATTATTGCTTGCCAAGAGGGTCCACTAAGCAAGTTAAAAATGGAATCTTTGTATTCAAAATATGATTTTAATAATACTAATTTTAAAAATAAAAATTACATTAATTCAATGCCTTCTCCGGACTATTTATTTGTAGAGGGGAATTATTATAGAGATATTATGATTAACTCAGGGTTTCCTAGTGACCAAATCTTTTTGGCTGGAGCGCCAAGGTTAATAAATTTAGAGTCTGTACCAAATTTTGATAATAATTTTAATAATAAAAAAATACTTGTTACTTTAGGAGCTAATGATGGTGATCTCATATTAAAAAGGTGCATTAACATTTGCCAAAGAAAGAATGATTTAAAATTTATTATTAAGTTACACCCAAGAGGTAACTTTAATACAAGACATATAAAAGATATATTAAATAAGAATAATATTAGTCGGAATTTTGAAGTTACTAATAAATCATTCATAAAGTTGATACCAGTTGCAAGTTGTGTAGTAGGTACTTTTTCCTCAACACTCATAGAGTCTGCAGTAAAGGGGTATCCCACAATTTTATTTTTGTTTGCTAGTCAAATAAACACTTCATCACTAATTGATGTAGAATATTCTAATATTCATTTATGCAAATCTTCTGAGGAATTTATAAATATATTTCAAGATATCTATAAAAATTATCAGAAAAAAAAATATCATAGATTAAATAATTTATTTTTTTATAACAAAAATAAAGATGTAGAAAAGATATGGTATAAAAACATAAATAAAATATATAATTTATCAAGTATGAGAAAATGAAAAAAAATATTTTCTTTATTATACCAACTCTTGAAAGTGGTGGAGCTCAAAGAACATTTTTAAATATACTAAATCATATAGATAAGAGTATCTTTAAGTGCACACTAGTACTATATTCTAAAAAAGGAGAATACTTAAAAAATCTGAATAAAGATATAGATATCATAAATTTAAATGTAAGTAGGTCATTATTTGCAATACCAAAGCTTGCTTTGAAATTATTAATTTATCGTCCTGAAATAGTATTTTCCACTATTAGATATGTGAATGCCTGTACTGTTATTTCTAATTTAATTACTTTTAAAACTTCAAAAGTAATTATTCGTGAAACAAATAATCATTCAGCTGCTGGAGTAAAAAAAAATATTAAAGAGAGGATTGTAAGTTGGAGTTATAGAAAAGCTAATTTGGTAATCTCATTATCAAATGGTGTCAAAAAAGATATAATCAAAAGACACAAAGTATCAACTTCAAAAGTTATAACTATTTATAATCCGGTTGATATTGAATTTATTAATAAACAAAAGAAGGAAAAAATTTATGAAAAAATTCTATTAGAACAATTAAATAAAAAAAAATTGAAACTTGTAACTGTTGGTCATTTGAAGTATCAAAAAGGTTATGATTTATTAATAAAGTCATTGAAAAATATAAAAGAAAAAATTTCATTTTCACTCTTAATTATAGGTGACGGGGCTGAAAGAAAAAAATTAGAAAAAATAGTCCAACAAGAAGATTTAGAAAAGAATGTTTATTTTATTGGACATCAAAATAATCCTTATAAATGGATTGCAAAATCTGATTTATTTATCTTATCCTCAAGATGGGAAGGTTTTGGTCACGTTATTGTAGAGTCTATGTCTCTAGGTGTGCCAGTTATAAGTACAGACTGTGAGTCAGGTCCAAATGAAATAATTACAAATAATTATGATAGTTTTTTATTTAAAAATTATGATACTAAAGAATTAGAAAGTATGCTTAAAAAAGTTAATAACAATAGAAGTATAATTGAAAATATAAGACACAAGGCAATTACAAGATCAAAAGATTTTGAAGTAAGAAAGATTACAAAGAATTATCAAGAAATTTTTTTAAATTTATAATTTAATGTTTTATATGAATATAACATGAAGGTTGCACTAATATCTACGCTAGATAGTCCTTTATTATTTTTTTATTTAAAAGAAATAGTTTCTATATTTCCTAGAAGTACTCATATTATATACGACTCCAACAAAAAAAAAGACCACATGAAAGAAGTCTGGAAACAAAGAACAAATTTTTATTTTGAAAATAATTTAGCAAATTTGTTTAATCGTTATGGAAAGATAATGCAGAAAGCTAAAATTCATTATGTTTCAAGTCACAATAGTAAAGATATGAAAAAATTATTATTAAATGAGAAATTTGATTATTTAATTAATGTAGGTACACAATTAAAGATCCAAAAAAAAATTATTGAAAGTGCTAGGTTTGGCATTATTAATATTCATCCTGGAATTCTACCATACTATAGAGGTTGTACGTGTGTTGAATGGGCAATATATAATGATGAAAGAATAGGAAACACTATTCATTTAATGAATTCTGAGTATGACACAGGAAATATACTAAGTATTGAAAAATATAATTTTAAAAAATCTGATACCTATGTAGATATTCGTTTAAAGGTATATTTAAAGGGTATAAAATTAGTTGGAAAAATACTTAAAAAGATAAAATTAGGAGCACTTAAAGAAATAGACTACACTTTACAACACAAGTCTGATGGTAAGTTTTGGCGCCCAATAGATAAATATAAATTAAATAAAGTTTTTAACAAAATTAAAAATAAAAAATATAAATATCAGCTTTGATGTTTAATTAATGATTCAAAAAAAGACATAATTTGAAAAAAAAAATTTTTATTATATTGCCAGCACTTGATAACAATTCACCTGTAAAAGGTGCTATTGTTCTCGCAAACTATCTATCAGATTTATATGAGGTTTGTTTAATTGGATTAAAAAAATCTAATTCAAAAAATATAGAAATAAATAGTAAAATTTCTGTAATAGATCTTTCAATAAATAATAGAAATATTTTTTTAAGATTTCTAAGTTTACGTAAGATTATTATGAAGAATAAAAATGAAAATATTCAATCGATTGTAATTTCATATTGTATCAATGCCGATATTTTTAATTTTTTCTTAAGAAGTATTCATAAGATATATTCAATATCAAGTATGAGAGCCAATTTTTATAAAGATTATTTTTATCTCTATGGTTTAAAGGGTTATCTTCTAGCTGTAGTACATTTTTTATTAATCAAGAGATTAGATCTAGTAATCGTAATGACTAAAAGTATGTCTGATCTTATCAAGACATATAGAATTAAAAATATTATTATTCCAAATTTCATCAATGAGTATCATATCAATAATTTAAATTTACAACAAAGTAAGACATCTACTTCAATATATAAATTTTGTTTTATTGGAGGACTCACTAAAAGAAAAAAAATATTTTTATTAATAAAAACATTTGAAAAATTATTAAAAGAAAACTTACAAGTTGAGCTGAATATTATAGGAAGTGGAAGTGAAAGAAGCAGATGTACTGATTATATTAATAAAAAAAAATTAGATAAATTTATAATTATGCATAATGAAATTGAAAGCCCCTTTAATATTCTTTCACAATCAGATTTATTTATTCTACCTTCTATGAGCGAGGGAACATCTAGAGCAGCAATGGAAGCTTTATATATTGGAATTCCAATAGTTATTAGAGATATTGATGGTAATTCTGAATTAATTAACAATGATAATGGAAAACTATTTTCAAGTGATGAAGACTTAAAAAAAACTATCATCAGTGCTATCGACATGTTAAATAAAAGAAATAATCAAAAAATACGTAAAAATCTTTTACCAAATAAATTTTCATATGATAGTGTAACTTCAGAGTACCAAAAACTCATATCACAAATTTAAAAAAAGAAAACTTATGGTAAAAAGTAGTTGTGTAATTTGTAATGCGAAATCTTCTTATTCTTTTAATTTAGGATCAATACCAATATCGAATCAATACTCAAATTCTAAAAAATGTGAAAAATATTTACTCAAAATTGACTACTGTAATCAATGTAAATTATTATTTAATTCTCATCCTCCTGAAGCAAAGAAGATGTTTCATTCTAAATATCCGTATAATATTTCTCTATCATCAAGTTTTAAAAAATATAGCTATTTAGCTGCTAAAGAATTAAATGATAATTTTTTAAAAGATAAAAAAAATCCTTTTGTAATTGAAATTGGTAGCTCAGATGGTTCGCATTTAGAATTTTATAAAAATAAAAAGATTAATCATTTAGGGATAGAGCCTACAACAAATAACCATAAAATAGCTGTAAATAATCATATTAATTCTCTAAATATTTTTTTTAATAGTAATAATGCTAAAATCATAAGCCAAAAATTTGGTAAAGCAGATTTAATTGTCTCTTTTAATGTAATAGCTCATATTAATAATGTAGACAAAACATTTAAAAATATTAAAAAAATATTAAAAAAAAATAGTGGAGTTTTTATCTTTGAAAATATTTACTTGGATAATTTATTGAAAACATTGAGTTTTGATCAACTTTATGATGAGCATATCTATACTTTTTCTGTGACTTCAATAAACAGTTTATGTAAAAAACATAATCTGAATTTATTTGATGTAAAAAAAACAAATATTCAAGGTGGAAGTATGCGTTATTATATTACAAATAATTTAAATAAAAAAAAATTAGCTAAGGTAAAATTATTATTAAATAAGGAAAAAAAAATAGATAATGATTTAATAAAAAATTTTTTTAAAGAATCAATTATTAAGATTAACCAAATCTTTCATATCCTTAAGAATTTGGTCAACAAAAATCATGTTATTGCTGGATATGGAGCTTCAGCAAAATCAGTATTAGTATTAAATATGTTAAACATAGATAGAAAAGTAATTAAATTTTTTTTTGATAATTCACAGAATAAGATAAATAATTGTCTTCCAGGAACTGATATAAAGATATTTAGTGAAAAGAATATTAATCAATTTAAGTTTGATTATATAATTTTATTTGCCTGGAACCATTTTGATGAAATATATAATAAAAATAAAAATAAAATTTCAAAAAATATTAAATGGATAATTCCTAATTTAAAAAATAAATTTATAAAAATTATAAATAACAAATGAAAAATATCTTAGTTACAGGAGGAAATGGCTTTATTGGCAGTAATTTAATAAGGCAATTTCTTGATAAGAAAGAGTTCAATCTCATTATAAATATTGATAAAAATAGCAAGCAAAGTATTGATGATAAATTTCTAAAAATTAAATCTAAGAGATATATAAAAATTAAAGATAATTTGTCATCTTCAAGAAAATTATTAAATTGTTTAAATAAATATAAAATAAATTATATTCTTCATCTCGCTGCTGAAACTCACGTCGATAGATCAATAACAAGTCCATCAATATTTATTAAATCAAATATTGATCCAACAGTCGCTTTATTAGAAGCTTTTAGCAAATATCATAGATTAAATAAGAACAGAGATTTAAGATTTATATATTTTTCAACTGATGAGGTATTTGGTTCAGTAAATAAAGGAGAAAAACGTTTCAATATTAATAGCAAATTAAATCCATCTTCTCCGTATTCCTCATCTAAGGCCGCCTCTGGATTAATCATTCAAAGCTGGCGAAAAACATACAATCTTCCCTTGGGGATAGTATATTGTTGCAACAATTATGGACCTTTTCAAAATTCAGAAAAATTAATTCCTGCTACGATCTTCAGGGCAATCAATGAAATGCCAATTCTTGTTTATGGCAAAGGTGAGCAAATTAGGACTTGGATACATGTTAATGATACTGTCAGCGGAATTTATAAGATACTAAAGAATAAAAAATATGATGCTGATTATTTTATCACTTCAAAAAATGTTCTTAAAAATATTGATTGTATAAATATGATGTGCAAATATTTGGATAGATTTACAGATAAAAAAAATACTAATAGACTTATAAAATTTACAGAAGATAGGCCAGCGCATGACGCTGCATACTTGATGGATGATGATGAAAATCTAAAAAGGCTAGGTTGGAAAGAAGATATTGAGTTTGGTGAAGGTATCTTTAAAACAATTGAATGGTATCTTATTAATATGAATTATTTTTTTGATACAAAAAAAACTTTTAAATCTCTTTTAAAAGTAGGGTTCAAATGATTGGAATTCTTATGGCAGGTGGATCCGGTACGAGGCTTTATCCAACAACAAAATCTGTGTCAAAGCATTTCTTTCCAATTTATGATAAACCCATGATTTATTATTCTTTGAGCTTATTTTTTCTTGCAAAGATAAGACAAATTCTAATTATTACTGATGAGAAAAGTTTGAATTTGTATAAAGACCTATTAGGTGACGGTTCAAATTTTGGTGCAACTTTTACTTATATTGTTCAAGACAAACCAAATGGAATCGCTGAAGGTATCAAAATCTCTGAAAAATATATTCAGAATAAAAAGATATGTTTAGTTCTTGGAGATAATATTTTATATGGAAATAGCTTGATTAAAACATTGATCAATGCAAAACAAATTAAAAATGGAGGAGCTGAAATATTTGGTTATTTTGTTAAAAATCCTGCTATCTATGGAGTTATTGAGTTTAATAAAAATAATACAATAAAAAACATTCATGAGAAACCAAAAAAATTTTTTTCAAATTATGCTGTTCCGGGAATATATTTTTACGATGAAAATGCAATTAATTTTGTAAAAACAATGAAGCCTTCTAGCAGAGGGGAGCTTGAAATAACAGAATTAAATAAAATTTATTTAAAGCAAAACAAGCTTAAGGTAAATATATTGAATAGAGGTTTTGCATGGCTTGATACTGGAACAAATGAAAATTTAATTAATGCTTCAAATTTTGTTTATTCTATCGAAAAAAGACAAGGCTTAAAAATTGCTTGTATTGAAGAAATTGCTTATCATAATAAATGGATTAACAGCAAAGAATTAAGAAAATTGATAAATAAGAATAATTTTAAATCTGATTACGCTGATTATCTGAAATACTTATTGAAATAAATAAATGAAGGCATAGATGTCTCTAATCTTTATATTTTTTTTTACATTAAATATTTTATTTATAATCTATATTAAAAAATTATCTTCCATATTTAATTTATATGATATCCCTGACAATGAAAGAAAAGTTCATGTTGGAAATATTCCAATTTTAGGTGGAATAATTTTTTGCATTAATTTATTTTGTTTAGGGTTGCTATATACATCTAATCACTATTTTAACCTAGAGATCTCAATATTCAGTTTAATAAATAATTATATTTCATTTTTTTTTGTATTTTTTTGTATTTTTTTTGTTGGACTATATGATGATAAATTTCATATTAAGCCATATAAAAAGCTTATTCTAATTTTTTTGCTTTTATTTATGGCAATTCTAGTCGATCAAGAGTTAGAAATTAATATTATTAGAATTTCATTTTTTGAAAATCCAATCCAACTAGGTTTCTTTTCTTCTTTCTTTACAGCTTTATGTTTTTTACTTTTTCTCAATGCATATAATATGTTTGATGGTTTTAATTTACAGTCAATCTCTTTTTTATTTTTCTTGCTATCTATACTTTTAATATTTGAACAAAATTATTCTTTTTATTTTATATTATTCATTGTAACACTTACCATTGGATATCTAAATTATAAATCTCTTATCTTTTTGGGTGATTCAGGAACACTTTCGATTAGTTATTTGATCGGATATTTATTTATAAAAAATTACAATAATTATAATATTGAAAATGCAGATATAATTTTTTTATTATTTATGATTCCTGGAATTGATATGTTACGATTATTTATTTTTAGAATTATTAATAAGAGATCTCCTTTTTCTGCTGATAGAAATCATCTACACCATCTACTTTTAGACAATTTTGATTATAAATTAAGCATTGGAATTATTATACTAATAGCTATAATGCCATTCGTTTTATTTCTGATTACCAACAATGAGTTATTGGCAATTATTATATCGACTATATTATATTTAGTTATTTGTGCTAAATTAGGAAAAAATAAAAATATTTATATTAAATAATTATATTCAACAATTATATTCAACAATTATTTAGAGAAAGTAAATATCATGACTGCATATGAAATGTTTCTAAAGAATTTAATTTACTTCTTAAATATATCAAAATTTAAAATAATTATTGTCTTTTTTATTTTATCAGCATTTTTAATTTCAATCGTACTAAATCTTAAAGATAACGAAAGAATTAGTTTAGATATTTATCCACTTTCGGCAACACACTCTTCTATAAGTATTCCTAAAATGTTAAAAAATGAATTTTCGCAGGATATACTTTTTGATGATTTTATAAAAGTTTTTTTGATAGAGAAATTAAGGGATAAAAGTTTCTATATTGGATTTGAGTCTAGGCATGGAGATATTCATTCACGTGATGGAACTTTATTTATTGAATATGAAAAGGGTATGCTAGAAAATCCCGAGGGTTTAATTTTTGAATCAATTAATTCTACTAATAAAAAATTGTATGATTTGATGTACGAAATTTTAATGACGAAGAAAGCTGAGAAAAATATAAAAATTAATACACTCAAAAAAGAAAAAGTTTATATAGAAAAAGAAATCTTAAGACAATCTGAGTCTCATATTTTAAAATTAAGTGAGTCTATTAAAATGGCACGACTATTTAAAATTGATGAGTCTCCAATCATTAATGCTTTTAAATCAATCAACGATTCTGAATTAGATGAAACAGTATTTGATTTTAATGTGCCACAAATTTTAAGAGACTCTCAAGACACATTATTCTTATTTGGTGAAAAATACTTAAATAATCGTCTCAATTCGGTGCAATCTGAGTTTCAAAAAAATGGCTTTATAGAAGTAGATAAAACCAGTGCGTATTTAGAAGATATTCACAATATAGATAGAGAAATAATAAGGATTGAAGAGGATAGGAATAACATCGATGTATTAGAAAAATTAGATTATAGAGAAGGAAACGGTATAAGCTATGTTACCTATGGAGATTTTAAATATATTCACTATCCTAACAAAAATTTATTGATTATTCTCTCACTAATAGTTTCATTTATTTTATCAATCGTAACTATTTATTCTTTATATTTATATAATAAAAAAACATAACAATTTAAGTGAGCATAAGAAATAATTCAATAACCTTTGCAAGTTATTTAGCTTATTTAATTCCATTTGCATTATTGACAGGATCTTTCCTTCCTGACTTATTTCTATCTTTGATAGTAATAGTTTTCATATGTATAACAACTTACGAAAGAAATTTTATTTATTATAAAAATAAATTTTTTGTTATTTTCATTTTTTTTTGGCTATATTCAACGATATCTTCTCTTATTTCTTCAAATCCCCTTTTATCATTAGAAAGTTCTCTATTTTATTTTAGGTTTGGGTTTTTCTTTCTTGGAATTTGGTTTTTACTAGATGAAAATAATAGATTTTTTTACTTATTCAAAATTATTTTTACTATTACTCTGAGTTTTGCAATACTCGCTGGTTTTTACGAGTATTTCATCGGAGAAAATATTATCAAAAGTGGTTGTGAGTTGCATCAAAGATTATGTTTACCATTTAATGATAAATTAGCTCTTGGTACCTATTTATCAAGGTTAATGCCACTACTGTTTGCTTTTTTTTTACTAGAGAAAAAACAAAGTAAATCTCAAATTATTTTAATATTTTCACTAATTTTTTTTTCAAATTTGTGTATTTTGTTATCTGGTGAAAGAGCTGCTTTTTTTTTAAATATTCTTTTTATTCTTCTTATTTCATTATTAATTGAGAAATATAAAATTTTAAGAATAGGTCTTCTCTTTTTCACAGTTCTAACAATAGTTATTGTATCCAGTTTTAATAATCCAATAAAAGATAGAATGATCAACTATACTGCTGAGCAATTATTTGCAGATAAAAAATTTGAAAATGTGGATACAATTTATATTTCAAGAGAGCACGATCCAATTTATTTTTCTGCAATTTCAATGTATTTAAAAAATCCAGTATTTGGTGTAGGGCCTAAAATGTTTAGAGAATTATGTAACAAAGAAGAGTATTATTATCCTGGCTCTTGCAGTACTCATCCACACAATAATTACCTGCAAGTAATGGCTGAAACTGGAACTATTGGCTTATTATTTTTATTGATTCCAGGGATGTATTTACTTTTCAATCTATTATTGCATATCAAAAATTCTATATATAATTCAAAGAAATCAAATGACTTTGATCTTTGTATTTTAATTTGTTTAGCTATTACCCTATGGCCACTAGTACCAAATCAAAATTTTTTTAATGGATGGATAAGTATAATTTATTTTTTACCGGTTGGTTTTTATCTGCATTCTTTATATATGAGGAAGTTGCCCTAAAGAATTATTTTACTAAACGTATGTTTTTTTCCTTTTTTTTCAGATAATTCAATCTGTTTTTGCCTTGTAACTGATGAGTTAAATTGTTTTTTGGTTCTAGTTGAAATACAGTATTTACATGAGACACCTTTTTTGTAAGATTTCAGTTTCTTATCTTTTTCAGTAATTGGACTTCTGCAACCAAAGCATTGGTCATAGATGCCTTTTTGAAGGTTATGATTAACAGAAACCCTATTATCAAATACAAAACACTCACCTATCCACGATGAATTTTTTTTATTTTTTTTATATTCTAAATAGTTAAGTATACCACCGTCTAATTGACTTACATTTTTAAATCCATTCTGTAATAAATATGACGATGCTTTTTCACACCTTATTCCACCAGTACAAAACATTGCTATCGGTTTATTTTTTTCTATATTTTGTTGTCTAATATATTCTGGAAACTCTCTAAATGATTTAGTTTTTGGATTAATTGAGTTTTTAAAAGTTCCAATATTTATTTCGTAGTCATTGCGGGTGTCAATAATCATATAATTATTGTCATCAATAACAGTATCCCAATCTTTTGGAGAAATATAATTTCCAGAAAACTTTACCGGGTGAATAGACTTATCACCAATAGTAACAATTTCTTTTTTTAATCTAATTTTTAGACGATAAAAAGGAATAAACTGATTTTCAGAAATTTTAATAGATAGCTTCCTTATTTTGAGTAGTTTTTTAAAAAAAAAGATAAATTCATCAAGATCATTCCTGGTCCCTGAGATAGTTCCATTTATTCCTTCTTGAGCAATAAGAACTGTTCCATAAATAATCTTATTATTAGAGAACTTATCAATTTTATTCTTTAGAGATT
>MDSV01132730.1_pt1 | contig 11179 bp, 8 predicted proteins | sample 810851 | NCBI WGS metagenome assembly MDSV01 (sample SAMN05326640, study PRJNA326480) | marine metagenome | isolation source: seawater | place: Atlantic Ocean: North East | collected 2012 | reverse complement strand
TTTATGTTTGCAAAAAAACTTAGATTTTAAAAAATATATGTTGGACGTAGATTATACAAGAGAAGAGTTGTTTGAAAAATTTCCTTCAGCAAGAACATTTCCACAAATTACTGTTAATGGTGAATTAGTTGGCGGCTATACTGAATTTGAAGCAAAAATAAGATCTGAAGAATAATTGGAAACCCTGAACAACTATATTCTTTTAGTTGATAGCTACTTCGGAGGTGCCGCCTGGTTTCCTTTGCTTTTGCTCTCGGTAGGTATTTTTTTCACAGCATATTTAGGAGTTCCTCAATTTAAATATTTTCTACAAGGATGGAGAATTCTATTTTCATCTGGAAAAGGTAACGAGGGGCAAACGTCTCCCTTTCAAGCTTTAAGTACAGCTTTGTCAGGAACTGTTGGGACGGGAAATATTGGCGGAGTGGCAATGGCTATTTTTATAGGTGGCCCAGCAGCTTTATTTTGGATGTGGATTACAGCTTTTCTTGGAATGACAACTAAATTTGTTGAGGTTTCCTTGTCTCATGCATATCGAGAAAAAAATAAATCTGGAGATATATCGGGCGGTCCAATGTTGTACATGGAAAAAGGCTTAAACATTAAGTGGCTAGGAGCGATCTTTGCATTTTCTCTCTTAATAAGTACTTTTGGATCAGGAAATATGCCTCAAATAGATAATATCTCAAGTACTATTGAGTCTAGCTTTGGAATAGATCCTTTAATAACTTCTATTGTAATGAGCTTTTTAGTTGCTCTTGTAATCATAGGGGGTATAAAAAGAATATCAACGATAGCAGCCTCAATAGTTCCATTAATGGCTTTCATATATCTCATAGGAGGATTGAGCGTTTTAATATTTAACTATGAAAATATCATTCCCTCTTTTCAAATAATCATTCTTGATGTTTTTGAAGGTACTTCTGTTGTTGGAGGTTTTCTTGGAGCATCTTTCTCGCTAGCTTTTACTTACGGGGTTGCAAGAGGCTTATATTCTAATGAAGCAGGCCAAGGATCTGCCCCTATTGCACACGCAACTTCAAGGACTAAACATTCGGTTGAAGAGGGGTTCGTATCAATTTTAGAGCCATTTATAGACACAATTATAATTTGTACATTAACTGGCTTAGTAATCCTTTCATCTGGCGTTTGGACAGAAAAATTTAATAATAGCTTTGAAAGGACTTCAATGTATGTAGTTAATGGTTCTTTAGAAGAAGAAAGAGATGGTAAAGATATCTTGAATTTTTTATATGGAGAAAATTCATCTTTAAGAAGCTTTTCAGGTGATCTAAATATCATTTCAGGCGAAATCCAAAACAAGGTAACAATTCTAAATAATAGATCTATTGCTGAAGAAGTTATTGTTTATAAAAATGGTATTCCTTTTACAGGAAAAATTAGAATCAATAATTCAGAGATCGATAAAGATTATGAGTTTATGGGGAAATCGCTTGTAAAATCTGCTGTCTTAACGAGCAAAGCATTTAATAAAGGATTTTTTGGAAGCTACGGAGAGTATATAGTATCTATTGGATTATTATTATTTGCTTTTTCTACAGTAATCACATGGGCTTATTATGGTGATCGTTGTTCAGCCTATTTGTTTGGCGAATCTTCAATAATCTATTACAGAATTCTCTATATTTTGGCTTTCTTTATTGCCGGAAGCGGATACATTGATACTGAAATAATTTGGAATTTTGCATTAATCACAGTAGCAGCAAGTACATTACCAAACTTAATTTCAATTTTTCTTCTTAGAAATGAAATGAAGAGACTTATCCATTCATATAACAATAAAATAGATGACTGACGTAATTGTTATTGGTGGTGGTGTAATCGGATTAAGCATAGCACGTGAATTATCACTTTCTGGAAAAGAAACCATAGTATTAGAAAAAAATGAAAGAGCAGGTGATGTAACTTCTTCACGCAATTCAGGAGTAATACATTCAGGTATTTATTATCCAGAGAATTTTTTAAAAACAAAGCTTTGTGTAGAGGGAAATAAATTAATTTACAGATATGCAAAAGAAAAAAAAATTAATCATAAAAAATACGGAAAGTTCATTATTTCTGCAAATAAAAGAGATCTTTCAAATTTAGAATCAATCCTAATACAAGGAAAAAAAAATAATGTTGAAATAAGCAGAGTAGCTAATGAAAAAGTTTTAGAAAATAATCCTGGACTGACATTTTGCCAAGCTCTTTATTCGCCTAATTCTGGAGTTATTGATGTGCCTGAATATGTAACAGCTTTAGAAGGAGACATACAACATTTTGGTGGTTTGATATCTTTAAGAACATCATTCTTATCAGCAAAAAAAGTAACAAATAAATTCGTTGTTTCTTGTTTAGCAGAAGAAGAATTTTCCATTGAAAGTAAATATTTAATAAACTGTAGCGGTTTAAGTAATGAGAATACTTTAAAAAATATAAAAGACTTCCCAAGAGATAAAATTTATAAAAATTATTATGCAAAAGGCCATTATTTTAAGTATTCTGGGAAATCTCCTTTTACAAATTTAATTTATCCAGTTTCAGGTCAACACAGCTTAGGCATTCATGTTGGTTTTGATTTAGCAGGTGGAGTGAGATTTGGACCGGATGTAGAGTTTGTTAATGAGATTGATTACAGCTTTAATGAATCATTAAAAGATAAATTTATTGATTCTATTTCTCAGTATTGGCCAGATATTAATTCAGAAAAATTACATCCTGACTATACGGGGATTAGACCAAAAATAACCAGACCAAATGAACTCATGAGAGACTTCAGTATTCAAACTGAATACGATCATGGAATTAACAATCTTATAAATTTGCAAGGAATCGAAAGTCCAGGCCTTACATCTTCTTTAGCTATAGGTAAATTTATTATGAATCTCTTATAGCGAGAGTCCGGAGAAAACTTAGTTCATCAGCAGTCTCTTTCAGAGATGCTAATCTCCCGCTTTTTCCAGCATGTCCTCCAATCATATTCATTTTTAAAAGAATCGGATTATTCGAAGTAGAATGTTCTCTTAATTTTGGGACATATTTTGCAGGTTCATAATATTGTACTTGGGAATCAAATAGACTTGAAGTCACTAAAACTGAGGGGTAGGGCTTATAAGCTATATTGTCATAGGGAGAGTACTTCTTAATATAAAAATATTCTTTTTTCTTGTTAGGATTTCCCCATTCTTTATATTCAAAAGTTGTCAAAGGTATGCTTTCGTCAGACATTGTGGTTAAAACATCCACAAAAGGGACTGCAGAAACAATGCCTTTATACAATTCTGGTTCTAGGTTAATAACGGCTCCCATAAGGAGACCACCCGCACTACCACCCATTGCAAAGGTTTTATTTTTGTTTCCTATGCCTCTATTCAACAGCTTTTTAGTGCAATCAATAAAATCAAAAAAAGAATTCATCTTATTCAACATTCTTCCTTTGTCGTACCATTTTCTTCCTAAATCTTGTCCACCTCTAATATGAGCTATCACAAAAATAAATCCTTCCTCAACTAGAGGCATAAAAGATAATTTAAAAGAGGGTTCGATTATCAGTCCATATGAGCCATAGCCATACTGTAATATAGGCGCTTTCTTTAGATTTATTCCTTTCTTATAAATCAAAGAAACAGGAATCTTTGCGCCGTCTCTAGCAAGAATTGACAGTCTTTTAGTTACATATTTATTTTCTTCATGTTTTAAAATTTTTTGTTTCCATAGAATTTTTCTCTTCTTTGTAAATAAATCTTGAGAGTAAATAGTTGGAGGGGATTTCAAACTTGAATAGCTAAAAGAGAAACAACGTGAGTCATAATCATTATTATTTGCTAAATTTAGCGAATAAGCCTCATCTTTAAAATCTATATAAACTTGTTTGTTGTCTTTTAAATTAATTTGAACTAAAAATGGTAGACCGTTTCTTCTAGTCTCTAAAATTATAAAGTCTTTAAAACACAAGAAATCTTCTATTAGCTCATTATTTTTGTGAGCAATAAGTAATTTCCAATTATTTTCAGATCTTTTAAAAAAGTTAGTTTTATATAAAGCAAAATTATTTGCTTTCTTTCTGTTACTCAAAATAAAAAACTCTTCAGGAGTGTCATCAATGTAATACAGATGTTTATTTTTTCTTTTTAGAAAACAAATAGGATTTAAATCTCTTTCTTCCAGATTTAAAAACCAAGTTTCATTTGATTCTGTTTTAGATGCTTGTAAAAAAAGATATTTTTTTGTTCTACTTAAGGAGATACTCAAATTAAATTCATTATCTTTTTCTTTAAATATTAACCTGTCTTTTTTTGAACTAGTGCCTAATTTATGAAAAAACAATGAATTTGTTATAAGAGTAATTGGATCTTTTTTTAAATAAAAATATCCATCTGAACTTTTATTCCAAATTATATTTCCAGTAGATGAGCATTGGTTAACATCAATATTTTTATTTTCATGAATATTTTTAACAACAATAGAAAATTCTCTTCTACCATAAGTATCTTCTCCATAGGCTATATATTTATGATTCCGTGAAGGAAAAATAGCGGAAATATCAAAATAATTTTTATTCTTGGCTAATTTATTAACGTCAAGAATTAGTTTTTTTGATTTATTGTGAAGTCGATAGTATTTTTTGTGTTCTTGAGAAATAGAAGAAGTTGAATAGTATTTATATTGATCAATTTTAGTTTTATGTCCTTCCTCAAATTTTGGCAAAGAACTTTTATAACTTTCAAAAATTTTTTTTGAATTTACTTTGTTTTTTTTAAACCAATAACTTGAGTATTTATTTTCTTTTTCTAAATAATTCAATACTTCTTTATTTTTTCTTTTATCGTCTCGTAACCAGTAATAATTATCTATTCTCAAATCACCATGATTTTTTAATTTTTTTGGTATTTTTTTTGGGTTAGGTATTTTTGCCATAAAAACTGTACAGTGTGTCACTTTTTTAAATTACATCAATATAATTTATGTAAAATACACCGCTTTAAAAAATGCGTAAACAAGATTTAATCATAAAAGATGAAATTGATTTAATATCAATATTCTCTGTTATTTTGGATAATTTTAATCTTTTATTATCTGTAATGATTTCTTCAATATTTTTTCTTCTAATTTATTACTTATCGGCAACTAATATATACATTTCTGAATCTATGCTTGAAATTAAGCAGGATAAAGCTTCCTTTCTTCCTCAATCGCTTGCTCAAGGTTTATCTCAGTCTAATGATTTAGATGCGGAGGTTGAAATATACAAATCGAATTCTACCGTTTTAGATGCTCTTCAAATTATAAAAAATAGTAATAATTACGATGAAAGCGTAATCCCTAGATCACCAGAAGAAATTAGAAATAATCTTGGAGTATATTCAGATAAAAGATCATTAATAACTATTAGTTTTAAATCAACTAATCGTAAATTATCTTCAGATTTACTTAATCAATTCAATGCAGAATTTATTAAAGATAGAGAAAATTTTGCAAAAGAATCGAGCATAGCTGGAAGAAAATTCATTAAGAAGGAAATCCCTAAAATTAAGAGTTTATTAAGAGAAGCGGAAGATAATTTAAATGATTTCAAGGTATCAACTAATAGATCGGATTATATATTTGATACGAAAACACGTAATGTTAAGTTGGAACGCTTAAAAAACAGAATTAATGAAATTGAATTCAAGGAACTTGAATTAAAAGAATTCTACAAAGAAACGCATCCAATTTATTTAACGCTTACAAAGCAGAAGGAGTTAATTCAAACTCAAATTTTAGAAATAGAAAATGATCTTCCTTTGATACCCTCTACACAAAGACAGTTGGAAAATTTTAAAAGAGAAGTTGAAATTTATTCGAATGTTTTAAGAGAATTATCTTCTCAAGAAATTTCTTTTAGTATGACAGAGGCATCAAGCCGAAGTAATGTAAGAATTATAAATAATGCTTCAGCAGCCATAAAAATTTCTCCCACAATATTCATATTTCTTATTGCAATTGCTTTTACCTTTATTGTGTATATGGTTTTATTATTTAGTCATTTTTTAGGCGACAAAATTACAACCTTTGACTCTCTAGCAGACTATATAGGAAAGGAAAAAATAATCGGAGAATTTCCTTTAATCAACCAAGCTAATAAAAAAAATCTTAATAAATTCAATATAGCAGAAGAGCTAATGAATAAATTCATTTATGAATTAACACATTTTGAAAGTGACAAGAGATCCTTAGCTATAGTTGGATCAAGAAAAGATGTAGGAAAAACAGAAATTTCTCACCGTATTTTTGATAAATTAAAAACAAAATACAAGGTATGTTTATTAGATCTAGATTATAGAAAAAAAGGTTTATCTAAAGAGTTATCTCTTGATACAAATTTTAAAAATTTTGAAGATTTTAGAAAAAATAAAGATGTTTTTACTTCAGAAAATGGAAGTATGATTATCCCTTCTTTTAACATTGAGGATCCAGCAGACTTTTTTGCTTCCGAATTATTTGCAACTGAAATAGAAGAATTAAAAAAAGAATTTGATTTTGTAATTTGTGATACAGCACCATGGAAACTCTTTGTCGACGCCAAAATTATTAGTAAGCTTTTCTCTTCTCATCTTTACATAGTGTGTAATAAAGTTACATCATTTCAAGATATAGATCTGTTTATGTCTGATATACAGAATCAAGATTCAATAAGATTTTTCTATAATAAATTTAATCTATATTTTAATTTTTTAGGTTACAAATATCAGTATCCATACTACTCAAAAGATTTTTATTATGATTATGCTGGATATTCTCTAAACGAAAGAAAGGGAAATACTTATTTAAATAAATTATATATAAACTTAAAAAATATCTTTTTAAAAATTAAACAAACTATAACGGATCAATTAAGATGAAATATTTATTAATTATTTTTCTACAACTCTCTTTGATTAGTTGCTCATTAGGCACTTCTTTTAAATTAAATGAAATTAAATCTTTCAAAGGTGCATTAATTCCTGAGCTTTCAAAAGATCCAATCTTAATAGAGAAAATTTCAATAGATCTGATAAAAAGAGAGATTGAAAAAGAGAGTCTTAACCTACCATTAAATCTCTTAAATTATAGTCCCGAATCATACAAAGTTGGTTCTGGTGATGTCTTATTTATATATGTTTATGGTGAAACAGAAAGATTGTCTGCAGCTTTAGCAAGAGGGGCAGCAATTAATCCTGTTTTTGAAAAGATTGTTCGAGATGACGGAACTATTTTTTATCCAAATGCAGGAATCTTGCAAGTTTCTGGAAAAACAGTAGAAGAAATAAGATTAATTCTAACCAACGCTTTATCTAAAGTTTTAAATAATCCTCAAATTGATGTATCAGTTACTGAGTTTAAATCTCAGAAAATAATAGTTTCCGGTAACTTCAGAAGTTCAGGATCAATTCCTGTAACCTCTGTGCCTGTTACGTTAACTGAAGTAATTGCAAATGCTAACCCCTTTGGAGACAATGGACAGAGGCCGCTTGGAGATTTAACTTCAGTAAAGTTTACTAGAGATGGTTACACTTACGATATTGATTATGAATATCTTGCTAGAAAATCACAAATTCAAAACTATATATACTTAAAAGATGGAGATGTTATTCATCTACCAGATAACTCTGAAAATCAAGTACATGTAATTGGCGAAGCTAGTAACCCTATATCAATCAATTTAACCAGAGAAACAATTCCATTGTCTCTTGCTTTAGGGAAGGCTAAAGGTTTAAATCAATCTACTGCAAGAGGTAAAGATGTTTATATACTCAGACCTAAAGATATAGAAGGTAAGCCTAGAATATTTAAATCAGATATGTCTTCTCCTACCGGCTATCTTTTAGCAGGAGAGTTTAATCTCCAATCAAAAGATATAGTATTTATAGGTACTGCAGGCGTAACCTCTTGGAGTAGATTTATAAATCAAGTTATACCTTTTACGGATTTCATAAATTCTGCTGAAAATACAGATTTAATTAAAAACTAAAAAATAGTTTTTCAAATTTCTATTGATGAGATTTTTTGTAATTTTCTTTATTTTTTCTTCTAATTTAATAATGCAAATTTCTTTAGAAGATTTGGATTATCTTCGATCAATTTCAGACGAAAGTTCAGAATCAATTATTTTGAATGGAACAGCATTTTGCAATAATTACTTTAATAAAAACAGCTCCTTAAGATTAGATGAAAATAAATTTAAGAATATTTTTTTATGTAAATTTTCAAAAAAAAGGAATAGGTTTTATGTTTATATGTTGTCTGTTCAAAAACAAGGAGATAAGTCGTTAAAAAATTTTTGTATTGAAACACTAAGTAGATGGCCAGAAATTTTTGATCACACAGAAAAAAAATTCTATTACCAGAATAAAAAATACTTAGAGGGGTTTTATATTGAAAATTTTTACTTCGACAAAGTTCTTAGCTTTTCTAAAAATTTCGAAATGGATCAGAGATTAATTAATAATGAAATAGACAACTTTATAATAAAAAATAGAAAAAATTTTTCTAATGACAATCAACTTAATAATGAGATCGTAAAAAAAGAATTTAATAAATTAAAAAAAATATACAAAAAAATTATCTCAGAAGAAACTTCTGATTTAGAAATTCTCATAAAACAAATCCTTTATCCAATTGTTAGATATAAAATCTTTGTAAATGATACTAATAAATTTATTTCTTATAGCTGTAACTGGCAACCAGGAAAAGGTTCGGATCCTTATGTAAAAAAAGAAAAATTTAGAGAATTTGAAGATATTTAATTAAAATTAATCATGGGGAAAACTATAAAAGCAAATGAAATCGAAATTTGGTATGAGGAATTTGGGGATGCTTCAAACGAAACTATTCTTCTTATTATGGGAGCTAACGCTAATTGTAAGCAATGGGATCAAGAATTTATTGATAAGCTGGTATTAAATAAATTTCATGTAATAAGGTTTGATAATCGGGATGTTGGTAAATCTACTTGGATTGGGAAAGAACCTTTTTTCAATAAATTTTTAAAATTTTTCCCATCTTTTTTACTTAAACTAATTGTCAATAGTGTTTTTGGACTTGCAGTGGATGCTGAGGGTAAATTTAAATTTAATAATACTACTCAAGCTAAATATAACTTATCAGATATGGCTAAAGATGCTGTGTCTTTAATGGATTCTCTAAAAATTGAAAAAGCTCATATTATAGGAGCTTCTATGGGCGGAATGATTACACAAATCATTGCGTTAGATTATCCAGAAAGAGTTTTGAGTATTACGCCGATTATGACTTCTCCAGGAGTTCAAAATGAATCTTATTCTGGACCCACCAAAGAGTTGCTTGAAGCGATAAAAAAGTCTTTTGTATTTAATCTAAAAGGCAGGATTGAAGATGGAGTTGTTGAAATTTATCGACAACTTACCGGCTCACGTTTTCCTTTTAATGAACAGAAGTTTAGAGAAAAGCTAAAGACAGTTATTGATCATGGAAATAATCCTTTCGCTCTTCATGGGGCTGCAGTTGGAGCAAGCCCTGATAGAACCAGCCGACTTCAAGAAATAAAAGTTCCTACTCTTGTTATTCATGGAACAGAAGATGCTATTTTACCATTAGATCATGGAATAGCAGTCGCTGAAGGCATTATAGGCTCAAAGAGGATGATTATGGATGGAGTAGGGCATGAAATACCTGAAGAACTGGTACCCGAAATAATAAACGAAATTGTTGTGAATATTAGAAGAACTTCTATAGATTAAAGTAAATACTTTTTAGTGTTCAAGATAAAAATCTCATTTATCTGTTCTTGATTTAAGCCTTGAACAACATTGAGTCTTAAGAAGAATAGAAATGACATACACTCAAATATAACTTCCCTTTCGTATTTCTTTTTTTCTTGAATCTCTGGGAGAATTGAATAAACAAAATCTCTTAAAATTTGATTCCAAGAAAACATATTTAGTCTTAGATTTTTATCTCTCCAAATATTTCGAAGAGTCCAACGAATTATATTTTGATTTTTAACAAAAAACTGAATAAGAGTAGAAGAAACATTTTCAATTCTTTTTTCTAAATTATCTTCTTTAATAATTTTTGAAAAATAGCTTGTAAATTCTTCAGCAAGTTTTTGATCAAGACTCTCTTGAAGTGATTCTTGATCATTGAAATGACGAAAAATTGTCCTTGTACCAATATTCGCTTCTCTAGCAATAGAATTAAATGACATGTCATCAATATCGCCTTTACGAGCAATTTTTATCGCGGTGTTTAAGATGTGATCTGCTGTAGATTCACTTCTTAATTTTCTTCCGTCTTTTTTTAATTTATTCACAAAAATATGGCAGTGGTACTGTCAAAAGTTATTGACACTATTACTGCCATATTTTATATTCAATTAATAATTTAAAGCAAGGAGGTAAGGAATTTGCATTTAACAATTGGCTTCATAATTTTATGGATTTTAAATTTTTGCTTATCCATAAACATATATGGAGAAGAAATTAAAGAGGGCGTTATAAGAACTCCCGACGAAAGATTTGAAAATCTGAAAGATTATCCATTTGAACCTAATTACATGATGATCGACGGATTGCGCATTCATTATCTTGATGAAGGCCCAAAGGGTGCTGATCCAATATTTCTTTTGCACGGAGAACCTGCGTGGAGTTATTTATTTAGAAAAATGATACCCATTCTTACTGCTCAAGGTCACCGAGTTATTGTTCCAGACTGCGTCGGTTTTGGTAAGTCGGATAAGTTTATTTCAAAATACGATTATTCTTACAAGCATCATGTTGAGATAATGAAGGAACTAGTTCAAAGGCTAGATCTTCAAAATGCTACTTTTTTTGGTCAAGACTGGGGTGGACTTGTAGGTTTAAGGGTAGTAGCAGAATTACCTAATCGTTTTAGTCATGTGGTTGTATCAAATACTGGAATGGTTGCTCGTTCTGGCATAACAGCGTGGCTTTTTGAAAAATTTGTTCAATTTAGGGTTTGGTGGATTGGACCAATTACATTTGAAGAGTTAATGGATAAAGCTAAAGACGCATTAACAGTTGAAAATCCTTCGCCTTCAACAGGCATTTCAATGTTTAGTAACTGGATAGCTTATTCATATTATGCAGAAGATATGGATATTGCTGGGATTATTAAAAATTTTGGCAGAATAGATTTATCAGAAGAGGAAGCTTATGCT
>MDSV01096138.1_pt1 | contig 11179 bp, 4 predicted proteins | sample 810851 | NCBI WGS metagenome assembly MDSV01 (sample SAMN05326640, study PRJNA326480) | marine metagenome | isolation source: seawater | place: Atlantic Ocean: North East | collected 2012 | reverse complement strand
TGCCTGCGCCTGGGCGCGGAGGACTACCTGCTGAAACCGGTCACGAAAAAAGCCGTGAAGCACATGTGGGCGCACGTCTGGCGACGGAAGCAACGGAACCAGATGGTCCCGAGGTTCGAGAACGGTGCGGAGGTGGTGGAGGAGGATGAGTTCGACGAACGCGTGGCCGCCGGAGACTTGACCAGAAACAACGTCGACGGCGCGGTGACTGTTCCAGACCCCGACGAGTTCTCCTCGGACGGAGGCAGCGACAGCGACGAGCCGTTCCACGCGGGCGACGATGGCGAGACGGAGGCGGAGGCGCGCGCCACCGGGCTCAGGCACGAGCGCGAGTTCGTGGCGAACTTCCGGAGCGGTCGCGCCGGCGCCGCAAACGAACCCATGGAGATTCTCAGAGAGGGCTTCGCTGAGGGGCATCGGAGCGCGCGCGGCGGCGCGCTCGATCGTCACGCACGCGCACCTTTGTTTTCCGTCGAACGAACGCGCGCGAGGCTCCGCGGGGAAGCGGGAACCGAGTCTTCTGACTCCCAGTCGGACGAAAAGAAATCGGACGGACGACGGGAAGAGCCTTCCGAAGCCGAAGAGCCTCCGCTCGACTCGGCGGAGGCGGCGATGCTCGCCGACCCTCTGCTCGTGCGCGACCCGAGCGACCCGGCGAACCCGCGGGCGCTGCGCCGACTCGCGCCGCTCGCGCCCATCGAGGGCCTCGCGGACGGCACAACCACCATACGCGCGTGGCTGGACCGCGCGCGCGAGGCGGGGCGCGTCCCGGCGAAAGGCGACGCCCTGCACGTGCTCGGCGGCGCCGCGCGGTTGCTGGCCCGCGCGCACGAGGGCGGGACGCTCCTGGGCGCGATGCGCGCCTCCGCTCTGACCGTGACGCCGCAGGGGGACGTCGCGCTGGCGCCGCCGCGGCCCTCGACGCCGCCGCGCGTCTCGGGTCGGGCGCGGGACCGCGCGCGGAACGGCCGCGGCGACGCGGGCGGTCGCGACGCCGGCGTTTCGGGCCGCCGAGACGCGCGCGGCGCCGGCGCCGAGTCTTCCGAGCCCGAAGACGAGCCCGAAGACGAGGAGATGGACGAGAGGACGGCGCGCGTGGACGCCGCGGCTTCCAGCGCGTTCTTCGCCTCCGCCGCCGCGCCCGTCTCCGAATCCGACGCGACGCGGGTGAGGGTGTCGGACACGCGCGCGCGCGACGAGCCGCACGGCAACGAGCGCCTGTACGCGTCGCCGGAGGCGCGCGCGGGCGGAGGCGGCGCGGCGGCAGCAGGCGGCGGCGCGCCCGCCGAGTGCTTCGCGCTCGGCGTGCTCATGGTGGAGACGTGCTGGCCGGAGGTTGCCGCCGGGGCGCGCGGCGACGTCGGCGCCCTCCTGGCGGCGACGCTGCGCCCGGACGGCGCCGGCGCCGCGGCACTCGCCGCGGACCCCGAGGAGAGCGCGCTCGCCAAGCAGCTGCTCCAGCCCGTCCCCGGCAACCGCCCGAGCGCGGCGCAGTCGGCGGCGCTCCTCGCGCGCATCGCCGAGGGCGAGGCGCGGCGACGCGCCGACGCCGGCGCCGCCAGCGGCGTCGCCGAGGACCTGGCCGAGACGGGCTGGCGCACGAGCCGCGAAAGAGGCATGGCCGCGGAGAGGCGACGGGCGGAGCTCGTGGCGCTCGCTGGGTTTTTGCGCGCCAACCGCGAGGCGCGCGCGCGCGAGGCGCAGGCGCACAGGGTGCGCTCGGCGCTCCTCGCGCACGCGCTCAGGCAACTGGGCGGCGTCGGGCGCGGGGAGGGCGGTTTCGAAACCGCGGGGCGTCAGCAGCGCGACGGCGCCATCGGCGCCGACGCGAACGCGAACGAGACGACGCTCAGTGGCGTCGCGGGTGCGGGCTCGTCGCGCCATCACGCGAGGTCTCGAGCGCCGCTCGAGCGTCTGTCCTCCGGAGGGTCGTTCTCCGGCCGAACGACGCGGCGCGGCGTGTCGTTCGACCTCGCGCTCCCGAGCGCGGCGGGCGCCCCCGCGGCGGAGAAAGGCGCGCCCTTCGCGCCGGGCGACGCCCCCCCGGGGGAGAAGCCGCCCAAGCGGCGGCGCGCGCCCGAACCCCCCGGCGCGCCCGCGCGGGAGGAGAGCGTCAGCCCGGAGCGCGCGCCGGAGAAGCACGCCGCGGAGGAGAAGGCGGCGGCGGCGGCCGGGGGGCGCGAGCCTTCGCCCTCCTCCTCGTCGCCGCCGCCGCGCGCCGGCGGCGGGGCTGGGCCGCGGCGCGGGAGCTTGGAGGTGCGGCGCGGCGCCGACGGCAGGCCGCGTCGCGCGTCTCGGCCGCCGTCCCGACAGACCAGCTTCAACGAGGGCTCGGGTCTGGTGTCCCGCCCGAGCCTCGACCGCGTCCGGCAGCTCCAGGCGAGCGAGGCGTGCGCGCCCGTCCGCGGGTTGGGCGGCATGTCGGCGCGCAGCTTCAGCGCCGGCGACTTGACGTTGCTGGACGCCGGCGACGCCACTTTGGCGGCGGCGGCGGCGGGCCACCGCCCAGCCTCCGAGCTGGACGACGCCGCATTCAAGGCGCTGGAGGAGACCTTCTTCGAGTCGTGCGCGCGCGCGGTCGCGCCGATCGCGCGCGCGTACGCGCACGCCACGCACGCGTCGCAAGCGCCGCCGCAGCGGGCGCGCTCCGCGAGCGGAGACGTCGGCGGATCCGGCGGCGGCGGCGCCGCCGCGGAGAAGCCGCTCGAGCTCTCTTCTTCGGCTCGCCGCTCGGCGGCGGAGTCCGCGGCGAGCGCGGCGGGCGCGGCGCTGAGCGAGGCGTTCGCGTCCTTCGGGGGCGAGCTCGCGCAGTGCGTGCGCAAGACGCGCCTGAAGGTTATCGCGGACGTCTCGCACGGGGACGTGCACTCGTTCGGCGAGATGATCTGCTCCGTCGGGTGGGACCGCGACGGCGAACACGTCGCCACCGCCGGCATCAGCAAGCGTCTGCGCGTCTACGAGACGCGCGCGATGACTGACCTGGGCGCCGCCGTGCAGTGCCCCGTGGCGGAGATGTGCGTCGGCTCCAAGCTCTCCTCGCTGGCGTGGAACCCGTACGTCAAGCGCATGCTCGCGTCCGCGGACTACGACGGCGCCATCCGGCTCTGGGACGTCGACGCGGGCGCGGCGGCCGGGGACCTGCGCGAGCACGAGAAGCGCGTGTGGAGCCTGGACTTCTCGACGCTCGACCCGACGCGGCTGGCGTCCGGGTCGGACGACGGGACGGTGCGCCTGTGGTCCACCACGCAGAGGGCGTCGACGGGGACGATCCGCTGCCGCGCGAACGTGTGCTCGGTGCAGTTCTCGCCCGTCAACGCCAACGTGGTGGCGTTCAGCTCCGCCGAGCACAAGACGCACGTGTACGACTTGCGCCGGACGGCGCGGCCGCTGGTGGTGCTCGCGGGGCACAAGCGCGCGGTGTCGTACGTGCGCTGGCTGGGCGCGCACCAGCTCGTGACGGCGTCCACGGACAACACGCTGAAGCTCTGGGACGTCACGAAGGGCTTCGAGAGCCGCGGCGCGCGGACGGACCCGTGCGTGCGCACGTTCCAGGGGCACACGAACAAACGCAACTTCATCGGCCTGGACGTGTCGCGCGGCGGGCGCATCGCGTGCGGGTCCGAGGACAACACCGTTCGGCTCTTCAGCAAGAGCGCGCCGTCGCCCGTCGCCGCGCAGTCACTCGCGGTGACCGCGGCGTTCGGGGATGGGTACGGAAACCCACGCGGCGGCGACGCTCGCGGGTCGGCAGGACCCGAGTCTGCCGCGGACGCCAAGCCCGGTCTGTTCGTCAGCGCGGTGGCGTGGTCGCCCGCGGGCGACCGCGTCCTCGCCGCAAACTCCTGCGGCGCGGTGAAAGTTTTGCAAGTCACGCACGACGACGACGGGTTCTGATCCGGCGTGCGAGCGGTTTTCCGAAGGCGGTGTTAATACTCATATCGCGTAATACTATCGTCGCGGCGGTCGTTTCGAAACACGCGCGCACACGCAACACACCGGGAGCTCACGCGCGGTCAGTCACGACGGGGAGGTGAATGACTGTGACGATACCGCGCCGACCGCGTCCGTCGGCGAACGACGCGGCTGTTTTTCGTCCGTGTTTCTTCTCAGCGCACGCCGGAGGGATGATTTTTCCGCCGCGCTCGACTCACACCGGCAGAATGTTTGGGTTCACTGGATCCTCGACTTGCTCGCGAAATCACGCCGAAGTGGAAAGCTCCGCTCCCATCGCGCCAGTTTTGTCCCGCGCGGCCCGGGTGGCAGTGCTCGAGGTGCCCGCCAATAGTCGCGCGGCGTCGAAGTCCACGCGCGGTCTCCACCGGACGAGCACCCAACGTTCCGCGGACGCGTGAACACGCGCGATGGTTGACGGCATCCCGCCCCCGCCCCCCCCGCGATCGGGGGGAGGCGACGGTCCCCCCGGCCCCCCACCCCCTCCCCCCGGCGGCCAGCCCCCCCCGCCGCCCCCTCGCGGTGGCGGTGGCGGTGGTGGCGGCGGCGGCTACGGCGGCGCCTCTTCCTACGGAGGCGCTGGAGCGGGAACGCGAGGCGTGTGTAACGATTTCGCTCGAGGCACCTGCAAGCGAGGCGATTCGTGCCGCTACTCGCACATAGGCGGCCCCCCCTCGAACGCGGGAGGCTCTTCCGGGTACGGCTCCGGGTACGGCGGCGGCGGCGGCGGCGGCGGCGGAGGTAGAGGCTCGCAAGCCACCGCCTCTGACGACTGGCAGTGCGACGGTTGCGGCAACTCCAACTTCCAGTGGCGCAAGGCGTGTAAGCGGTGCGGCGCGCAGAAGAGTAAGGCGGTGAAGGAGGCGGAGCAGAAAGCCGCGGCGGGGTGGCTGCACGCGGGGCTTCAGGACACCAGCAACCGGATCTTCGTGCAGGGCTTCGACCCGAGCACCACCTCGGAGGACGACCTGAAGGAGCTCTTCAGCGGCATCGGCGTCATCGCGCGCGTGCGCCAAAGATTCGGGTTCCCGGACCAGTGGCCGCACGCCGTCAAGATCTACCGGGACGCCGACGGGAAGGCCAAGGACGAGGCGGTGATCAAGTACGACGACCCCATGGCCGCGCAGAGCGCCCCGGAGTTCTACGATGGACACGAGCTCAAGGGGAAGAAGCTCTCGGTGTCCATCGCCACCTCCAGGGAGGACAGGGAGGGCGGAGGCGTGGTGCGCGGCGACCGAGCCGGCGGCGGCGGCGGCGGGTTCGCGGGCGGGGGCCGGGGGTACGACGACCGGCGCGGCGGGTACGACGACAGGAGGGGGAGCAACCGCGGGTACGACGACCGGCGGGGAGGCGACCGGCACAGGCCTTACTGATCTTGACGTCAGACTTTTGTTGTCCTCCGCGCGGACACGCTTTCCCGACGCCGAACCTTTTCGTGGAAACAAGTTTTTCGCGTCGCCGTTTCGCTTCCGTCTGTCCTGTCTGGTCAGATCATCGAAAGATGTGTGTGTCTTGTTAGTCACGAACTTTTACCACACCGCTCGATCTCCGCCGCAGGTTCGGCGTTCCGCCGGTTCGTCGGAAACGTCACCGGACGCTCGAGGCGCGTCCGGCGCGCGACACCGTCACTTTTCCGCACACTTCCCCTTCCCCCATACATCAACCGTAACAATGGTGCGTGCGGCTCCGCGTGCTCGACACTCCCGGTATCCCTTGCCCCTTTGCGTCAATCGGTTCGGCGCGATCGCGGCGCGATCGAAAAGCGTCACGAACTCGCCGCCGACTCTCGACACTTTTCGTCGATCGCGATCGTCCGCGGGCGCCTCGCGCCTCATGCGAGACCGCGGTCCCGTATTTCTTCCACGCCTCTCTGACCTCCTTCATCGTTTTCGTCTCTGTCACGCGACCCGCGAACGATTGAACGACCGCACAGGCTCCTACCTTCGAATCCGGCGGCCTCGCGGGCGTGCTCCTCGGCATGGGCAACCCCCTGCTGGACATCTCCGCGGTTGTCCCCCAGGAGTTCCTCGATAAGTACGGCGTGAAGCTCAACGACGCGATCCTCGCTGAGGACAAGCACGCGCCCATGTACGAGGACATGACTAAGCAGTTCGAGGTGGAGTACATCGCCGGCGGTGCGACGCAGAACTCCATCCGCGTCGCGCAGTGGATGCTGCAGGTGCCCTTCGCCACCGCCTACATGGGCTGCGTCGGCAAGGATGGCTTCGCCGACGAGATGAAGAAGGCGTGCCTGGCGGACGGCGTCAACGCCAACTACATGGTTGACGAGGCCACTCCCACCGGGACCTGCGGCGTGCTCGTGAACGGCGGCGAGCGCTCGCTCGTCGCTGCGCTCAACGCCGCGAACAACTACAAGATCGACCACCTGTCCCAGCCCGAGAACTGGAAGCTCGTCGAGGACGCTCGCTTCTACTACTCCGCAGGCTTCTTCCTCACCGTCTCGCCCGACTCCATGCTCAAGGTGGCGAAGCACTCCGCGGAGGCGGGCAAGTGCTACATGTTCAACCTGTCCGCGCCGTTCCTGATGCAGGTGCCCCCGTTCAAGACGGCGATGATGGAGGTGCTCCCGTACGTGGACATCCTGTTCGGCAACGAGTCCGAGGCGGTGACCTTCGCCGAGACCGAGGGCTGGGAGACGCGCGACGTCGCCGAGATCGCGATGAAGATCTCCAAGATGCCCAAGGCGTCCGGGCATCGCGCGCGCACCGTGGTGTTCACGCAGGGCATGGACGACACCATCGTCGCCAAGGAGGGCAAGATCTACAAGTACCCGGTGATCGCGCTCAAGAAGGAGGAGCTCGTCGACACCAACGGCGCCGGCGACGCCTTCGTCGGCGGCTTCCTCTCGCAGCTCGTCACCGGCAAGGACATCGCCGAGTGCGTGCGCGGCGGCAACTACGGCGCCAACGCCATCATCCAGCAGTCGGGGTGCAAGTGCCCGGGCGTGCCCAAGTTCCAGTGGTGCTGAGTGGGCGAGAGCGAGTCGAGATAGTGCCGCGATCGCCGCGACGCGCCGACCCCACGAAATTCGTGAAAGTATTCATACGTCTAAGAAAGGGTTTTATTTTCTACGCGCAGCGCCGAGCCGCGTCGTCAGAACGGCGGCGGCGGCCCTCCCCCCGTGGGTATCGGCCCTCCCCCCATGGGATCTCCGCTTGCCGGCCACACGTACGCCATCTCGTCCCACCCGCAGCTCCCCAGCAGCCCCTCGCGCAGGCACGAGCAATCCAGCCCGACGGCGAATTCGGTGTGGTGCGCCCACCGGCGCACCGTCGGGTCGCCCGCGGGATTAGACGCCGCCACCTTCCAGTCGAACATCCCTACTGTCATGTCGTACGACGCCGTGTACACGATATTCTCCGCGTGCGGCGAGCACTTCACGCGGCGCACCGCGTACTGGTGCCCGCGCACCGTCGCGAGCTCGCGGCTCGGGTTGCGCACGTCCCACAGCTTCACCGTCTTGTCCACGCCGCCGGTGGCGATGACGCAGTCGTTGTACTTGTTCCAGTCACACGTCAGGATCTCGTACTCGTGCGCGGGGATGGTGAGCGTCGAGTGCGGGTGCCGCACGTCCCAGATCTTCAAAGTGCAGTCCCCAGACGCCGTCGCGAACACGTCTGCGTGCTGCGGCGACCACACCGCCGCGTACACGCAGTACGCGTGCTCGGCGAACGTGCGCAGCGACCCCGGCGCGTTCGGTTTCGTCGCCGACGGCGGGGCTTGATCCAAGGACCACAACTTGACGGTATCGTCCCAGGAGGCGGACAGAAACACGTCCTTCCGCACCTGGTTCCAGTGCACCGCGTACACCTCGTGCGTGTGCTCCTCGAACGACCGAAGCGGGTTGGCCATCGGCGGGGCGTTCACGTCCCACACCTTGACGGACCCGTCCCCCGACGCGGACACGAGGACGTTCTCGTTCGCCTCGCTCCAGCAGCAGTCGTACAGCCCGTCCGCGGTCTCGAACCGTGCAACCTCCACGAGTACGCCATTCGGCGCCGTCTCCAGCACGTACTGCTGGCCATTGCCGATGATGCCGAAATTTTGGGACGTCGTGACCGCCAACCTCCCCTCGAAAAAAGGCGAAAAGGCGAGCGAGTAGCCGTTGAACTGAGTCTTGAACCGCATCGCGCGCGCACCGCTCGCCACGCCGCTCGTTTCCCGCGCCGTGGCAGCCCCGGCGTCTGCGCTGGCCGAGCGCGCCGCACACTGCGGGGAGATCTGAGGGCGCCTTTTTTTCGAAAGCGCGCGGGACGTAACAAGACGAAAACCCGCGTGCGTCGCGCTCGAAAAACATTCACTCGACTCGTCGTCGGCTCGATCCACCGAATGCCAGCGCACGACGCCAGTTGTAGTCTTTTCACGCCTGAACCGTCACCGCCGCGAAACGCGTGAAGCTTTCGGCATCGTCCGGAAGTTGGCACTCTACGTCTACACGGCCACGTCCACACCCACTTTCATCATGTCTGCTTTCACCATGACCTCCGCCAAGGCGTTCGCCGCCCCCAAGCTCGGCCGCTCCACCGCGCGCCGCGGCCCCGTCGTCGTGCGCGCCGAGAAGGTGTCCCACGGCAAGGGTGGCGAGGAAGGCGGTGCCACCTTCAACAACGACGCGTTCGGCATGGTCGCCAAGAACGCCAACTACATGCTCTTCGCCACCGCCGTGTCCAAGGTGCGACCCGTGATCCCGACGGCGATCCGCGGCGCGATCGACTCCGCGCGCGAAACTCGCGCGCGTCGTCCCGGCGCGCGTTCGACGACACGTGTTTCCCGGGAAATCTATGTTGGTTCCCGCGACGTTCGTTTTTCCGCGAAACAGTGTCCCGTTGGGAGGCGCGCGCCGGGCGCGGCGACGACTATCGACTCGGCGCGCGCTCGGCCGACGGGCCGTCTCCCAATTCCTCGAACCGCGGTGGCGTCGCGAAACGCGGTGGCGTGGCCGCACGCGGACTCGTGCGCTCGACCGTGGGCGAAGCGACTTTCGCGATTTCGTAAAACCGGCTCGAAAGCTCGACATCCAAAGTCGGATGTCGAGCGCGCGAGAGTGACTCGCGCTGGTTCGATTTTTCTCACGTGTCCATCCCTTCAAAATCGCTCTCCGCTCGAACGCAGACCGGCTGCGAGGGCATCATGACCTCCCCCGGTCCCATCACCGTGTTCGCGCCCAACGACGACGCGTTCACCGCTTTCATCCAGAAGATCGGCAAGACCAAGATGGAGATCATGGAGCACCCTAACCTGCCCAACATGATCAAGTCGCACATCGTGGAGGGCGCGCACCGCCTCGAAAACATGCCCGACGGCACGCAGCTCACCACCATCGCGGGCACCACCATCACCATCTCCGGCGGCGCCGTGAACGGCGCCAAGTTCAAGAAGAACGACATCAAGGTGGACAACGCCATCCTCCACGCCGTCGACGCCATCATCGAGGCGTAAGCGAGAGCGACCGATCGGACGTCGCCCGTCCGTTCGCGACGAGAGACGCGACGACGCGCGAGCCCGCCTCTGAAGAGACGTTCCCGAGGGGACCGACTCGCTGCTCGCGTCGTCTCTACTGCCGCTAAATATTCTTTCATCCTCGAGCTAGCTACCCGTAGCGAGAGGTATCAACACTGTTCATGCTGGTACCGCACCTCGTGAGTGAACGACCGCGCGCGTCCTTGAAGCGGTCACGAAAAACGCGCGTCGACGCGCGAAACCCCCGCAGTCGTCTCTCGCGTCTCTCCCGCGCCGCCGGCGCTCGAGTCGCCCCCCCGCCGCTCGCCGCCGGCGCCGCGCTCGCCCGCGCGCCGCCGTCGCTCCGACTCCAGGGGCTCGAGCATGGGCGTCTCCATGTCCTCCACGCCCGCGGCGCCGAGCCCCTCGACGCATTCCTCCACCAGGTCCGAGAACGACAGCGACTCCGCGCGCTCGCCGGACAGCAGACGCTCGGTCCATCGCCCCAACCCGCGCTCGAGTCGGCGCTTGAACGTCGCGCCCTGCCGCACGCCGTGCGTCACGCCGCCGACGGCTTTCGCGAGCCCGCGAGCCTCGCCCAGCGCTTTCGGGTGTTTGCGCAGCGTCTCCAGCTTCCTCGCCAGCACGGCATCGCCGTACACCGCGAACCGGCGCAGGACGTCGCGCCGCGTGACGCACGGCGATTGCGCATCCGAGTCGAGCGTGAAAAACGTCTCGCGGCGCGAACCGCCCGGCGCGCGCGCGACCCAGCCGTCGTCGCGCCAAACGCGGTTTGTTTGTTCGTCGCGTTTCTCGCGTTTCTCGCGTTCGTCCGTCGCGGTGAGACACATGCGGCGGTCGGCCACAGACTGCTCGCCGTAGATCCGCGCGTCGACGCCCGCCAAAATCGCCGGGTTGCGGTACACCGCGCGTCCCATCATCACGCCGCGCAGCGCGCCGCTCGCGAGGTGCGCGACGGCTTCGTCCACCGTCTCGACGCCGCCGTTCAAGGAGAAGCCCAGCTTCGGGAAGTCGTCCGCGAGCCTGTGCACCTCGTCGTACCGCAGCGGCGGGATGTTGCGGTTCGCGGTCGTGCTGAGCCCGCCGAGCACCGCGCACCGCGCGTGCACCACGAAGTGGTCCACGCCCGACGCCGAGTGCACGTCGTCCACGAAGGACGACACGAAGTCGTACGAGTCGCGCGCGTTCGCCTCCTCCGTGTCCCGACGCGAAGCGCGCACGCCGAGCCTGTGCTTGAGCGTCACGGGGACGTCCACGGCCTCCTTCATGCGGCGGAGGCACTCGCCCACCAAGTCGCCGTCGAGCATGAGCGCGGCGCCGAACCGCTTGTCCAGCTCGGGCTTCGCCACCACCTTGGCGCTGGGGCACCCGCAGTTCAGGTTCACCTCGTCGTAGCCGTACTCGTCGACGCAGATGGCAGCCGCGCGCGCGAGCCGCTCGGGCGACGCGCCGCCCAGCTGCACGGTCAAGGGGTGTTCCTCGTCCCCGTGCGACAGCAGGCTCGGCTGCGTCTCGTGCGCGTGAATCACGGCGTCCTGGTGCACCATCTCTGTCCACAGATGCACGCGGCGCGACACGAGCCGGACCAAGCGCCGGAAGTGCGAGTCCGTGCAGTCCAGCATGGGCGCGACGCTGAGCTTGTGCGAGTCCACGCGGGTGGATCCGCCGTCCCACCGGGTCGGGGGAGGGGAGGACGCATAGCTGGAAGAAGCGAGCTCGGCGCCGTCCTCGCCTCGACCCATGGCGC
>MDSV01131508.1_pt1 | contig 11180 bp, 10 predicted proteins | sample 810851 | NCBI WGS metagenome assembly MDSV01 (sample SAMN05326640, study PRJNA326480) | marine metagenome | isolation source: seawater | place: Atlantic Ocean: North East | collected 2012 | reverse complement strand
TGGATAGGAATGGACGTTCATGATGTCGGTGACTACAAAATCGATGACCATTGGCGATTGCTTGAACCTGGTATGGTAACCACAATTGAGCCAGGAATTTATATCTCACCGAATAATACCAAGGTTGCAAAAAAGTGGCGGGGTATCGGAATTCGTATTGAAGATGATGTGCTAGTGACAAAATTAGGTAATAAAATTCTTAGCGTAGGCATCCCCAAGACTATCCAAGAAATAGAATCTTTCATGTCGACCACCGCAGTTTAAGTTTTACACCATGGATATCACTTCTCCTGATAACAGCTACGAGATTGTAATAGTTGGAGGAGGCATGGTCGGCGCAAGCTTTGCCTATGCTTTAAGTCAGTCATTCGGTGGAACCTGTCCATCGATACTTGTTGTAGAGGCTTCAGCGCCGTTATCAGACAAATTTCTACAACCGAGTTTCGATGCGAGGTCTACTGCACTTTCTTTCGGTTCGCGTCAAATTTTTGAGGCATTGAATCTCTGGCAAATTCTTGAACCTCTAGTTTCAGCAATTCATGAAATCCATGTTTCTGATAAGGGCAGGTTTGGTTCAACGCAGCTAACTCGCGAAGAATTGAGTGTGGAGGCCCTGGGATATGTTGTTGAAAATGCAGACCTGGGTGCGGTACTAAATGAAAAGCTAAAGGTATCCAATCATATCGATTTCCTAATACCCGCAAGCATTCAGCAGATTTCACCTACACCGGGTGGGATGGATTTATCAATTTCGACCGAAAGCAAGCGCTTCAATGTGAGTGCAAATTTAGTGGTGCTTGCAGACGGTGGGCGCTCACCGATTTGTAAGCAATTAGGAATTGAGCAGTCCAAAGAAAGTTACCAACAACATGCAATCATTACCAATATTACATTTGAAGAACCACATAACAACATAGCATTTGAACGCTTTACTGAAAATGGTCCTTTAGCAGTTCTTCCTTTAAGAGAATTTGAAGGAGAGAATCGTTGCTCTTTGGTATGGACTACAGCAGAAAGGGAAAGCGAAAACCTTATGGGGCTTAGTGAAAGTGGGTTAATCTCTAACCTACAAGCTAGTTTTGGCAATCGTTTGGGAAAGCTCACTAGTATTGGCGAAAAATTCTGCTTTCCGTTAAGTCTTTCTATAGCAAAGGAACAGATAAGACCGGGTCTGGTTTTGTTGGGTAATGTCGCCCACACTTTGCATCCAGTCGCAGGACAGGGCCTGAATCTCGCTTTGCGAGACATTGACGCCTTGGTCACAATCCTAAAAACTGCGAGCGAAAATCAGCAGTCTTTTGGTAGCATGCAAACATTGCAGACTTATGTGAATTCCCAAAAATTCGATCAACAAAAGGTAATCAGTTTTACTGATGTTCTCACCAAATTATTCTCCAGTAAAAAACTTTCAAGAATTGCTACTCGCAAATTCGGATTACTGTCTTTGGAGTTGATCCCAGCAGTAAGAAAACGCTTTACTGAACAGGCGATGGGCTTAAGTAGAAAGTTCTAACGAACTGATTCGCGGATTTTTTCAATTCGATCTCGGTTTACGCCAAAGTCACTTTGGCCTACGCGCGACGCAGATCTGACGTGAGTGATTCTAGCCTCCGCGTCGTAGAGAAATTCGACATCGTCAATATAGCGCATTAGACGGCTAGTGAATTCTGCGTAGAGATAATTTTCTGACTCGCCGACGATGTTCGCTTCTTCTAGCTCAACCAAAACCTGTTCAATCTGATCAAGAGTTGCAGCAATTGGCTCTATGCCATGCTCGTCGTTAGTCTCAAAGCTCGATACGCAATTAGGGGAGTCCGGGCATGCTGCAAGTCGGCCTTCTTGCACACCGATGTTCCTAGGCCGCTCTCCCATGCAGGCGGTTATTAGGGGAAGAAATGCAAGTAGGGAAAGGAAAATCCGCTTCATCAGTTGTTGCCTTATCTCTTAGTTTTAACGTTTACTATTATTTTTCAATCCGTGACAAAAACATGTGGGTTAGGCAACTACACTCATACCTAACCACTCTGCGATTAGTGCAGGCTTATCTTCGCCTTCTATTTCAACCGTAACATTGTGCTTAAGCAGATAGTGTTTTGGTTTTTTTTCTTCTGCGCTGACTAATTCAAACCTGGCGCGAATTTTGTTGTTAACCTTAACCGGGTTTACAAATCGTACTTTATCCAAGCCGTAATTAATGCCCATCACAGAGTCTGCAATTTTTAGTCCGCCGCCCATGGAACTCAACTTGCTTAATAACGATAGTGTTAAGAAACCGTGTGCAATTGTGGCTCCAAAAGGAGTCTGAGCAGCACGCTCTTCATCAATATGGATGTACTGGAAGTCACCTGTCGCCTCAGCAAAGTTATTAATGCGTTCTTGGTCCACTTCAAACCAGTCCGTAAGACCTACTTCTTTGCCAATGTAATCGTTCAATTGATCTGTGCTGACAACATTGCTCATAATACATCTTCTCCAGGCGGTGGTTGTTTCAACTGAGCGCAGCAGTCTACCAACAATTCTGTCACCGTGAAACAATTTGAAGTTAGGGACTTCGAGCTCTGACGCTTATAATAAGGGCCTATGACATCTCATCAAAATCTTGAGTTTGACATCGTAATAGTAGGCGGCGGTATGGTCGGTGCCACTATGGCATCCCTGCTGCGCAGCATGTCTTTGCGCATAGCGTTGATAGACCGAGCTAAATTTGATGAAGATCAGTTTAGCCTACAACTGGAGACTTCAAAATTCGATCCTCGGGTAAGCGCACTTACTTCCGCTACTAAAAGAATTTTTGAAGAATTGGATTTGTGGAGGGATATTCAAGCAGTTCGGTGTTGTGATTATCAAAATATGCATGTTTGGGATGCAGATGGAACTGGCAGTATCAGCTTTTCATCTAATGCGCTCGACCAATCAGAATTGGGAACAATTGTAGAGAATTCCGTTTTAACGGCTGCACTTTATAAAAAAATAGTTCACCAGGAAAATCTTACGGTGCTAGCGCCATTTAGTATTGATAAATTAGAAATTAATGATAGCGGCTCTACTTTAACTACTGAGTGTGGAACCACTATTGTAACAAGGCTAATAATCGCAGCAGATGGAGCAAACTCAAAGGTCCGCGAACTCAGTGAATTTGATACACGGGAATGGAATTACGATCATCACGCGATTGTTACCACTGTAAAAACTGAAAAAAAACATCAACTAACTGCTCTGCAAAGGTTTATCGAGACCGGCCCATTAGCTTTTCTACCTCTGAGCATAAACGCAAATGATAGTGAACAAAATTATTGTTCTATCGTTTGGTCTGCAATTCCAGATCGAGCAGAAGAACTCATCTCCCTTAACGATGAAGCATTCTGTCTCGAGTTAGGTCGCTCTATAGAGTATCGTTTAGGGACAATAGAATGGTGTGATAAACGTTTTGCATTCCCCTTAAGGCAGCGCCATGCCATCGATTATGTAAAACCCAATGTCGTTCTAATTGGTGATGCTGCCCATAGCATTCATCCTTTGGCAGGGCAGGGGGTAAACCTTGGCTTTATGGATGCTGCCGTACTTGCTAACGAACTTTTACATGGCAGTGAGATCGGCAGAGAGTTAAATGATTTAATGGTATTGAAACGATATCAACGCAAACGAATCGGCCAAAATTTAGGCATGATGTGGATGATGGAAGGGTTTAAACATTTGTTTGCAGAACAGGCATTGCCAGTTCGGTGGCTACGCAACATTGGTATGACCGGTGTGGACAATCTATCTGTAGTGAAAAACCACCTGGTAAGAAGAGCCATGGGGCTGGATTGGTAGTTAGCGGTGGCCCTCACCTTGCAGCGTATTCAATATTGCGTTTACGGTCATCCTCAAGTGGTTACGAATAAGTCCCTCCGCCTGTTCATGATTAACTAGTGAGCAGGCCTCCGGCCAGCCCTGAAAGGCAACAGCGGCTTTAATGGAGCCAGATTTTTTTAGGGCAACCAATCCATGCAATTGGGCCCAAACCAATAAAGAAGTGTTAACTACTTTCTCATCAGAAACAGGCACTTTGTACTTATCATAAATTTCTAGGATTAGCTTTCTTGTTCGCACTAGGGTGCGACAAGAAAGCTCTACCAATTCAGGATTCGACCATTCCATGGGAAAGATGTAACTAAATAGGAACTGGAAGCGCGAGGGATAATCCTGAGAGAAATAATAATAAACTATACAAACCTCTAACAAATCTTGTTCTGGGTCATTAGTACGGTTACATCTGCTTTCGAAAAACTTATTGAACTCATCATAGAGACGAATCTTAATTTCCAACATCAAAGCATCTTTATTTGGAAAATGGTTGTATACCGCTGATGGAGTTATACCCACTTCTTTGGCTAAGCTTCTCAGCGAAAGCAATTCAACTTCATTAGAATCGATGAGTTTCACTGCTACATCGATGAGCGATTCTTTCACATTTCCGTGATGGTAGTGCTGTTGAGGCTTATTTTCGTCTGGCTGCATTGTTATTTTGCTCTTGCTTTTTATTGTAAGTTGCTCGATGGGACTTTTCTGGTGTCTTAGGGCTAATCATCCAATCAGGTTTCACTAAATTTTTAGGATAGCGTAATCTGTATATTAACCGCATAAAGTTTACGGTGTTCATATAGATTATTGAATTATAAATATATAAAAAATCCTTATTTTATAATTTCTTATGAAGATTTCTTAAAGTCAGTCGATACTATTCCTTGCAAACGTTGACTACCCTAAATTAGGGCATTCCAGCAGTATGGAGCGGTATTTGGCATGACTAAGGCAACAAAATTCCCTTTCGATCTGGATCTAAGTACTCTGGACACAGGAAGTATTACAAATATCCTCAATGATATTGAACAGCATATGCCACTAATGGAAAGCGAGAAAGACAAAACTCAGCTCCTTCAGGTGAAGGAATTTTTCGAGGAAGAACTTAAACTAGTCAAGCGCCTCCACTAAAACTTTCATAACAGCCCTCTTCATTTCCTAAAACAACTTTGTTTGATTTTAGTCGCTACTGAGGTGCCGCTTGTCGAAGTCTGAATTAGCTAAAATACTAAAACCCGGCCATTCACATGATCGGGTTTTTTGTTGTGTTAGACTTCCCTCCTCTTTTTTTATGAAGTACTCAGTAGGTTTTTGTCTTTACTTTGCTTCTGTCTTTATGACAACCAACTAATGAGAACGCATTGATCGATCAAGTTAACAATCAAGAGCCGCTAAGTTCGGTACGAAAGTTTTTTTCTGTTTTTCAATACAGCCGTGTTGCACTTGAAATTGTTTGGAGCACTAGCGCCGCACTTACTATGGCGATGGCTTTCTCTACGCTTGTTTCTGGAGTTCTACCAGCTGCCATCGCGTCGGTGGGTGGACTATTCGTCGACGCAGTAGCTTCCGCATTTCAGCAAGATAGTGCAGCCGCTGAACAAGCCCGCGATGATGTTTTATTCTATGTATTTCTAGAATTGGGACTAGTTGTCTTCATGACAGGAGCTCAACGCTTGAATACTATTTGTCAATCAATTCTTCGGGTGTTGCTCGGAAATAAGATTAACGTAATGATTTTAGAAAAAGCTTTAACGTTGGAGTTAGCACATTTCGAAGATGCCGAGTACTATGACAAGCTAGTGCGCGCGAGAAGAGAGGCATCAAGCCGTCCACTTTCTCTGGTGATTAAAACCTTTGATCTTCTCAGGGACTTAATTGCATTAATTACTATTGGTATTTTTCTTTTTCAATTTTCAGTTTGGGCAGTTGCTCTGCTCGCTATTGCAGGGATCCCTGCGTTTCTTGCCGAAGCAAAATTTTCAGGTGAAGCCTTTCGGATTCACCGACGCCGTTCTGCAGAACGGCGGATGCAGATTTATTTGGAAATGGTGTTAACCAGAGAAGATGGTGTTAAAGAAGTAAAGCTCTTACAGCTGGGCAAGCTTTTCCTAAAACGCTATGTGGATATTTTTCGGAGTATGTATAAAGAAGATAGAAACCTTGTGCTTCGAAGAGGATTCTGGGGTTATGTGCTAGGGCTGCTCGCTAGTTCTGCTTTCTACTTTGCTTATGGTTGGGTTGGTTTCGCTACGATTGCGGGCGCTATTACTATTGGACAAATGACGATGTACATCGCGCAATTCCGATTAGGGCAGAATGCAGTCACCAACAGTCTTACTGCGATTAATGGCATGTATGAAGATAATCTATATTTATCAAACCTTACTGAGTATTTAGAACACAAAGTTCCGGAACAAACTGGTACTGAAACTTTAGGATTTGATCGAGATGATGGTATTCGATTTGAAGATGTGAGTTTCTCTTACCCGGGAAGTGAGATACCTGCATTAAATAAAGTCTCATTACATATTAAGCCCGGGGAATCATTGGCTATTGTTGGAGAAAATGGAAGTGGTAAAACTACTCTTATAAAGTTGTTAACTCGTCTTTACTCGCCAAGTAAAGGGAGGATATTTCTGGAAGGGCTAGAGCTCAAAGAATGGGACATAGAAACATTAAGACAAAAGATCGGCGTGATATTTCAGGACTTTGCGCGTTATCAGTTAATTGTGGGTGAAAATATAGGCATAGGCGATGTCGATGAAATTGAAAAAGACCCTTTAATAGAAGAGGCGGCAAAGAAAGGGATGGCTGACGTTTTTGTTAGAGACTTGCCAAGATCTTATAAAACTCAGTTGGGTACATGGTTTAAAGATGGCAAAGAACTTTCAGGCGGACAATGGCAGAAGATAGCTTTGTCTCGAGCCTTCATGCGCAGTAAAGCCGACATCCTCATCTTGGATGAACCAACCGCAGCAATTGATGCTAAAGCAGAGGCTGAGATTTTTAGCCATTTCGGTGATCTTACTGACAATAAGATTTCAATAATTATCTCTCATCGCTTTTCTACAGTTCGCAGGGCGGATCATATAATCGTTTTAGAAAAAGGTGAGATACAGGAAGAAGGAAGCCATAGTGAGCTACTGGATAAAGAAGGTCACTATGCCACACTTTTCCGCCTACAAGCTCAAGGCTATCAGTAACATAATTGAGTGATACTCAATTTAGCGGGAATAAGAATGAAAAGCCCAACTTTTTATTCTGTTGCAGTGTTTATTACATATTTCATTGGTAGAGTTCTATTCGGACCGTTTAATATAATCCCCGCAAAAACCACTTTGGATTAGAACTAATCAAGAGAAACCGTCGGTCAATTATGAATTCACAAAAACCGCAGCGGAAAAATGCTGGTGATTCTACAATTACTCCAGATCTTGCTAAAAGGCCCAACTTCAGTATTCCTCTGAAAAAAATTTCTCGAGCACGTATTCGGCTCATTGTTTGTCTATGGACGCTGCCGGTGTACATGTTCACCGTCTGGGTTTTACTTAGTAATCGGCAACCTGTAGATCTGTTCATGTTTTTCTATTTTAGTTTGTGTGCAGCTTTTTGGTTGGACATGGCGCGGCGAAAATGCCCGGCGTGCTCGCGGCAGTTTTATGTAAAATCCATATTGTTAAATTTGATGTCGCGGAAATGCCTACACTGCGGCTTAGATATCCATACCACAACAAGTAATAGTGAAGAGAAACCGATCATCTAGTGCTTAGTTGGAATGAGCCGACGCAGCTCCTATTGGTTGGCATATATGCCACACTCCTTGCTTCAAGTATTTTAAAGTCTCATGCTTCTCAATAGTTGTAATTCTCAGTTAGTTTGTTGCAGCTTTTTTTCGAGGGAGCATCTGATACTCTTCTTGTATTAAGAATTAGGAGAAACAAATGTCATCAGATAGCAGCGATGCGTTTAACAAAGACTACGCTTTATCTCTTGAAGATCCCGCTGCCTTTTGGGGATCCGCGGCCGAAGAGATTGATTGGACCAAAAAGCCGGGTATGGTTTTAGATACTAGTGAAAGTCCTCACGGGCGCTGGTTCATCGATGGGGAGTTAAATACTTGCTTTAACGCAGTAGATCGACATGTAAAAGCTGGTCGTGGCGATGTTACAGCTCTTATCTATGACAGCCCAGTGACTGGTAATACTGTCAAGAAAGTATCTTTTTTTGAACTTCAGGATAAAACCGCGAAGTTTGCAGGAGTGCTGAAATCTCTCGATGTAAAGAAAGGCGATCGAGTCATTATTTACATGCCTATGATTCCAGAGACTGTAATAGCGATGTTGGCATGTGCTCGGATTGGAGCAATCCATGGTGTTGTTTTCGGAGGATTCGCTTCGAATGAATTAGCAGTGCGCATAGATGATGCAAAACCAAAAGTAATCGTAACCGCTTCTTGTGGCGTCGAAGTAAATCGCATTATCCCCTATATGCCACTTTTAAATGGAGCGATAGATCTCGCAACCCATAAGCCAGCATCGGTAATTGTGGCACAACGACCAGAAGAAAAAGCTAAACTTATTGAAGGCAGAGATATTAGTTGGGAATCGGCGATGACAACCGCATTGCCAGTAGGTTGCGTAGCACTCAAATCAACAGACCCTTTGTACATACTCTACACATCAGGTACGACTGGCGTGCCGAAGGGTGTTGTTCGAGATAATGGCGGCCATGCAGTTGCGCTAAATTGGACAATGAAATCCATTTACAATGTCGAAGCAGGTGATGTGTATTGGGCTGCCTCCGATGTGGGATGGGTAGTAGGTCACTCCTATATTGTCTATGGGCCGCTGCTAAAAGGGTGCACTACGATTTTGTTCGAGGGCAAACCCGTTGGCACGCCGGATGCGGGGGTGTTCTGGCGAGTTATTGCGGAGCATAAAGTGAAGGCAATGTTTACCGCGCCTACTGCTTTTCGTGCTATCAAGAAAGAAGATCCAGATGCCAAACTATTGCAGCAGTATGATTTAAGCAATTTCGAAATTTTGTTTCTTGCGGGTGAACGAACTGATCCTGATACACTGTTCTGGGCTCAGGAAAAATTGAGCAGGCCGGTCATAGATCATTGGTGGCAAACAGAAACTGGTTGGTCAATTGCAGCAAACTGCATGGGCTATGGAATGATGCCGATAAAAGCTGGTTCGCCAACGAAGCCTGTGCCAGGTTGGGAGCTCGATGTTCTAGATGAGCAATGCAATCCACTTCCTGCAGGCGAAGTTGGGGCACTTTGCGGCAAGTTACCTATGCCTCCAGGCTCTATGCTGACTCTTTGGAAGGCGCCAGACCGATTCATTGAAAGTTACTTTGTAGAGTTTCCAGGCTATTACAAAACTGCTGACGCCGGTTTCATTGATGAAGAGGGTTATGTCTTTGTAATGAGTCGTACCGATGACATTATTAATATTGCAGGCCATCGATTATCAACAGGAGGAATGGAAGAGGTCTTAACCTGCCACCCTGAAGTAGCTGAGAGTGCGGTGATTGGTGTGGCAGATCAACTCAAAGGTCAAGTGCCCGTTGGTTTTCTCGTATTGAAATCAGGTGCACTAAAGGAAGGCGAAGACATCGTTGCGGAATGTGTAAAATTAGTCCGGGACCAGATAGGCCCGGTCGCATCTTTTAAGCAAGCTGTCATTGTCGACCGCCTGCCTAAAACTCGATCTGGGAAAATTTTGCGTGGGACCATGCAGAAAATCGCAGACAATGAGGAATATCGGATGCCAGCAACTATTGAGGACCCATTGATACTCGATGAAATTGATAAGGCTCTCCAATCTATAGGGCTATCCAGTGCCAGGATCTGTTAGGTTTCAGTACCTATATTCAATGTTGGCTTAGCATTAAGATTTTGGGTAAATCGCTATCACCCCTATCTCATTGGGCTTCCATAGGGAGCCATCTGGCAAAGAGGGAGAGGAAAATGAACAGCTGCAGGGAATTTTCTTGTAAGGCCTAGTATTATTTGGTCAGTATTTAGATTTCCAAAAATTTGTTTATGTTGTCAGCAACCAATCGACCTTCATCAATGGCACGAACAACTAATGATTGCCCACGACGGCAGTCGCCAGCAGCGAAAATTTTCTCGTGAGATGTAAGAAAACTCCCATAGTCAGCTTTGTAATTGGAACGCCGATCTAGCTCCAGACCAAATGGTTCACTTACATAATGTTCTGGGCCAAGGAATCCCATTGAGAGAAATATTAGATCAGCCTCCCAGAATTTTTCTGTTCCTTCGACAGGCTGGAATTCAGAATCAACTCCGATTGTGTTAATGCCAAGGAGCTTGCCCGAATCATTCCTAACAAATTCCTTGCCCGAAATCGAATAAACTCTCGGGTCCTGGCCATCTCGTGCGGCTGCTTCTTCGTGACCATAGTCCACGCGAAAAATTAAAGGCCAGGTAGGCCATGGATTATTATCGCTTCGATCTTCCGGCGGTTTCGGCATGATTTCAAAATTTACTAACGACTTGCAACCATGACGCAAAGATGTGCCTATGCAGTCAGTGCCGGTGTCACCGCCCCCGATAACAATAACTTTTTTGTCTTTAGCATCAATGTAATCATCATTTTCTAGGTTTGAATCTAAAAGGCTCTTAGTATTCTTAAGCAAGAATTCCATTGCGAAGTGCACACCGTCGCCTTCACGCCCTGGAATTGGTAAATCACGAGGACTAGTGGCGCCGGTCGCAAGTAGAACTGCATCAAACCCCTTAAGTAGCTGATCAGTCGCAATTGCATTGTCTCCATTTCCACCCACGTCAGCATTAACGATGAAATTAATGCCTTCATCCTTCAATAGATTAACCCGCCTATCTACTACGCCTTTATCCAATTTCATATTTGGAATGCCGTACATCAATAGTCCACCGACGCGATCATCACGCTCATAGACAGTGACTTCATGTCCCGCCAGATTGAGTTGCGCTGCCGCAGCTAGTCCAGCAGGGCCCGACCCCACAACGGCGACTGTTTTTCCCGAGCGGAAATGTGGTGGCTTTGCAACGATCCAGCCTTCTTCGAAGCCTTTGTCGGCGATTGCGCACTCGATGTTTTTAATAGTGACAGCAGGTTCATGAATCCCTAATACGCAGGCGCCTTCACAAGGAGCTGGACAAACTCGACCTGTAAACTCAGGGAAATTATTAGTTTTGTGTAAACGATCTAAAGCTTCCCGCCAGCGCTTGTTATAAACCAGATCGTTCCATTCGGGGATCAGATTATAAACCGGGCAACCTTCTGCAGATTGGCAGAAAGGAACGCCGCAATCCATGCAGCGCG
>MDSV01211693.1_pt1 | contig 11181 bp, 8 predicted proteins | sample 810851 | NCBI WGS metagenome assembly MDSV01 (sample SAMN05326640, study PRJNA326480) | marine metagenome | isolation source: seawater | place: Atlantic Ocean: North East | collected 2012 | reverse complement strand
GTTGTGATTTGTCTTGGCCTTGGGTTGATCTCCGTCTCTAGGGAAATATTTACTCTGGGAACTTTTGCCGTATCCGAGATGTTGCCGTATCCAAGAGGGGATGAACCTTCATTCCATGCCGTGTCATCATATTCAGGCTCTTTCCAGGTAGTCCCTAGATCACCGTTTGAATCACTGTATTTCCAACTTGAATTCAAGGGTAACAGCGTAACGTCAACACTTGAACCTGATTGGTTAATGGCGTTTGAGTTAATTGATCCTCCAAGATTTCTTGGATCAGAACCATCAGTGGTGTAGTAAATAGTTCCTTTTTCGTTTGTGATAGCGAGGTTGTAACCCTCTTCAACGCTACCACCGAATTGGCTAAATTGTGGTGGTGAAGTGCTTGGCCACAAGTCATTATTCTCAAATTCTTTTCTACGGGGACCAAATAAGTATTGCCTTCTTCCAGTACTTATATTTGCCCATGAACGTATAATATTTTCATTTATAGATTCCTTGTTCATGAAGCTGAGAAGATCTCTAAACTCATCATAGAGTCCATCTGCTAGTTTTTTTAGGTGAGAGTTTTCAAAGTCTCTATCGTCTAGCACTCCTCCATTAAAAAGGTGCAGGTTTATTCTGTCGGCGAATATTATTTTAAATTCATCCCAACGAGATAAACCTCTCCAGAGATCTCTTAACTCCCCATTCCCTGTTGAAATAAATGGTTTTATCATTTCTTGAGAAATGGGTCGATTGCCTTTGTTGTTCATGGCGCCCTCGGCATCCCATACGTAAAGTCGATAACGCCCATTTTCTGAGCGCTCTCTCGCGGCCACCCAGTTGTTATGTGGCCAGTCCCATGTCGCCATGTAGATATTAAGGAGGTAGTAATCAATCATATTGTTCACGTCTGCTAGCTCTAGCACTTGTAACCAGTTCTGATTTGTTGTTCGAGAGTTCAGTCTTCTAATCATCTCGTCCCAGGCATCCATATTTCCTTCGGCTACGTTACTGCCCTGTCCTTGCAGTGCGAGTGTGTCCCAGTCTACGCCGTCCTCAGAATTGTGGACTGTCGAGAACCAAGGAGAACGAAGTCTTTCAACCAAGTTATAAAACCCCTTAAGTTCTCCATTTACATAGAGAGTATTTATGACACCTGTACTTGCAGGCTGCCCCATGTCTCGGCTCATTCTTCGAACCAATTCATCAACGATGTAAGGATTCTTTATATCATTTTTCCCCGCTCTTCCTCTGAATCTTTTGTACGTATCGATTGGATCATCAATACCATTTAGAGGAATCTGGACTTCAGGGTTTCCATACTCGTCTCTAAAATAAAGGTTAAATGAAGGCTTTTGAGTTCCCCTAGCTTGCCAAGGGCTTGAGTCTGTCTGGTTAAGTAGCATTCTTGGCCTTGAGTAAGATGATGCTGCTGCTCTGAGTCCGCAGTCAGTCCTGAAGCCGGATGAGCCATCTTTAAAATAAAACTCTGCATGTATTTTTCTTTCGTAGCACCGTCCACGATTAATAACATTATTGTAATCATTTGGTCCGGTAGGTTGCCATTGGTTATTAACGTATTGCCCTCCATTAATGGCAAAAGCTCCAAAAGGATCAAAGAGTGCTCGCTCAGAGTCACCCGTAATAATTAGTGAAGGGGAATTGAGTAATTTCTGATCTTGTCCAATGAGATAGGTATTAGTTTTAGTATTCGATGGTATAAGCCCGTCAGAGAATGCCCTTGCTCTTATAACATGTCCCTTCTTTTCTGATAATTTAGTGAGAGCGATAGGGGTAGAATATGTTGAGCCGTTATTTATTTCTGGCTCTGATCCATCTCTTGTAAATATTATTGTTGAATTGGGCGTTTCAGAGATGATTTCTAGTTCTATAGAGTCATTAAAAAAACCTCCCCTTGTGCTCATGGAAGGCGCTTTGACCTTTTCTGAGAAAGATGGGCCAGAGTTAATTGCTCCTGGTGAGGGTCGACTAAAGTAAACTTTTTCACCTGATTCTTTGGAGATGCCGTAGCTATAGAAGTTGTGCTGTTTAGGATATTTATTTTCGAAAGTGCTCCTTGGATTTCCTTTTTCATCAAAGAGGCCAAGAAATTCTCCGTCGGCATCAAGCTTGAAATTGGTATGCATGTAAAATGGATTAGCGATCTCAGAATCTAATGCGTCGGCTAGTACTAAAAGGTACTGACCGGCTGAGATTTCTGTTCCCTCTGGAAATTTCCATTTACCGGTATCACTTTCGTTATCAGTCAGAGACCAATTGCTTATATTTACTGTTGAGGTTCCTGAATTAAAAATCTCAATCCAATCAGAGTCTTCGTTATCAGAATTTTCATCTTCAAAGATGGCTGGTTCATGGATTCCTGAACCGGGTTCCATTATCCCTGGAAAATATCTCACTGTAGTGCCAGAGGGTACGAGCACTGTCTCTTGAGCACCTGGTTGATCGATAAGTAATGAAAAGTTCAATCTGATGCTCGTCAATGGATTGTGATTATTAACCTGGATCGCTAGAGTATTTTGGCCATTCTTTAAAAGCTCATTTGAAGGCCCTATCTGTAAATCAGTTAATCTTGTTGAAGTAGATCCTGCACGATAAGTCACCTGATCCCAGTAAATATGCGAATTTTTCACCCCATTATTAGCTCGCCCAATTTCCTTACCATTTAACCATCCTATGAAACCATCATTATAATTAATGCTAAGTGTAAGAGGCCTTGATGACGAGGAATCAGCGTCACTTACTTGAAACGTTTTGATCACATAGATGGATGGAGAGATGCCGTAAATGGAATCTTTCACATTTGTCCGAATGTTTCCCAAATCGTAACCTATTGGGAGTCTTCCTGTCTTCCAGTTTGAGTTATTGAAATCGTTCATCCACCAACTTGGCCAATTTCCTGCAAATGGTTGATTATTTTCATCCCACCTAAGAATACGCTCAGTTTGCTTGGCACTAAATTCATTAATGAAGACCTCTCCATTGCTGGTTCCCATAAGAATATTGAAAATAATTATTATTAGAGCTGTGAGGGGAGTTTTGGTCATTTGGGATGACTGTGATAAAGATTCAAATTTTAATTAAAGCGTTATTCGGTTCGAATAATCCTATAATATCTTAACTTAGTTTGAGTGGATGAATTGTCTGTGAATTCTATGGTTTTCTCTTCATCTCCTGATAGCTGTGATCCGGGCAGATCATTTTTCCAATTAGTAAGGTTATCGGAGTATTGAACCTTGTAAGAAAATCCTGGTTGTATCTTCCATGATAATTGATTGTTTCCTTCGTCATCTTTAGTGATGGATTGAATTTTAAATGGGTTTTCAGGAATAACTAGTTTTGTTGTTGAGGCGTAGACGGCAATATCATCGAAAAGTAGCCAGTTATTGCCCCAGTTTGAATTAGAGGTTCTTTGCCATTGAATTGCGATTCCTCCAAGTTCCCGGCTTAAGTTCTTAGCAGTGAATCGCTCATCACGAAAAATTTGAAAACCGTCCAAATCCACTGACCATGTGTTTTCAACTAGATCAATTTCCGCAACTAGGATTTGAACTTCATTTCTAATAAATTCTTCACCCGTATCGAAAGTATTCCGACCATCCTCTCTCCATAGCCCAAATGAGGTCTCCGTATTGTTGTAAGTTAGTGACGCCATTGTTGATCCACTGGGGTTAAAAAAGGTTATAAAAAAGCTGTCCCTTTCAGGGTTGCTATTAGGATTATCAGAATCATTAATCCCCACGACCGCTTCCAGTCTAATAATTGGTTCCCCAGTAGCATCAGGGTCGTGCGCTATTGATCGAAGAACATAAACAGTTTCAGTGAATCTTCCTGGAGAGTTGTAACCTATGAAGGCGCTTTTGCCGAGCCCTTCAACGGCTGCTCCTTCAATTCCATGTGACCCACTGTTATTAGAGGTTCCATTCCAATCGTCGTAGCCCACTAATTCATTGTCACCTATAGGGGCGTCTTCAAAGTCATTGAAGTAAAGTTCCCTATCAGCGCTGCTAGCTGTTTTGACTAAAATTAGAAACCCTAATATGACTATTGGTTTCAACAAATGCATTAATATGTAGAGGTAAAGATTAGTTTAAAAAAAAGCGACCCTTGGAGACAAGGGCCGCTTACAAAATTTTGTGTTTTCAGTGAAGATTGTTAATTAATTAGCAACCTCTCTAGCGAATTCCTCATCTCCCTCTTCGGCTGGATCTTCTTCTACAACCTCTTCAGCGGGCTCTTCTTCTTCTACAACCTCTTCTTCTTTTTCTTCCTCATCCTTATCACCTTTTGGACGTTTTGGTCCTTTGCCTTTACCTTTGTGATGGCGGCAGTGTCTTAGGTGAAGAGTAAATTCATCAGCCGTAATGCCAGCGCTTTCGTCATCATCTAAGCGAGAAAAGATTCTTTCAACGCTTTTAGGTGACCATTTAGCTAGACGCTCAATTGATCCGATGGCACCAAACTCTTCAGCTGATAATGAACCATCGGCGTCAGTGTCAACTTCAGCAAATCTTGCTAAACGCTTCTCTTCAATTTTTGCACGAAGCTCATCGCGAGCGGCCTCACGCTCTTCTTTTGAGATTTTGCCGTCTTCGTCTGCGTCCCACTTAGCACGCCTTTCTTTGGCTCTGTTCTTGCGAGCATCTTTGGCGGCTTGTCTCTCTTCCTCGTCAAGGACGCCGTCTTCGTTGAGGTCATACTTAACTAAGAATTCTGGAAGGTTTCCGTTTCCGAAAACTTTACCCTCTTCGCCTTCAGGTGCTTCAGGTGCCTCGGGACGTTCTGGCCTCTCCTGCTCTTCAGCTTCAGGAGCTTCTGGTCTTTCAGGACGTTCCGGCTTTTCCTGATCTTCACCTTCAGGCTTTTCAGGGCGCTCAGGCTTTTCCCACTGCTTGGGTGGTTTAGGCATCCACCATCCCCAGCTCCAACCTTTATGGCCGGCTGATGAGATTGTGGCGGATAGCATTACTAGTGAAAGTATTAGTACTAAATTTTTCATTTTTATGAGAGGGGTAGATTTTAAAGTGTATCTAAATCTGAAATCTTAATTTCGTTTAGGTTATCTATCTATTAAGACGATGGCAAATACAAAGTGGTTACAATTATCTTAATTTTGTTTCAAAAGGCCTGAGAAATCATCTATCTTACTTTTAGCTGCATTATTCTCTCTATTTCCATCATTTGGAGTCTTTTCTATTCCTTCTGAAGGGGTCTCTTTAACGGGTTTGTCTCTACTGCTGTTAACCCCCTGTTTAGATTCATCGTCTAGAAGCGCCACGATATCGTCCCACCAGGCCTCGCGATCAACGGCTTCTTCTTCAAGTATTAACTTCTGCTCTTCGTCGAGAATGTCATAAATTTCAGACTCTACAACATCAACTGGTGCCCCAGGTCGAACTGCAGTTTCTATTCCTTTAATCAATTCATTACCTTCAGCAATTAAAGATGGATGAAAAGCTGCTGCCGATTTTGCAAGTATGGGAAAGATGAAGTCCTGTTGCTCTTCGCTTAGATCTAAAAGCAAAGTGAGGTCATCGAGTCTTTTGTTTGCGACCCTCTCAACAGTAATGGCTCGTGAATTAAGCTGTTCACGGGTTAGAGGTTTATTTGGGTTTTCAGTGGTTACTGATTGAGCGGTTTTATTGGGGAATTTCGGGGTGGCAACTTTATTAAGTCTACTTGTTTTTTGATCTTCTATTATTGTGGCAGTTGGTTGAGTTGAATTATTGGTTTTTTCTTTAGGATTGGCATTTGAACTAATAATTTCTGGTGAATCATTTTTCGCCAAAAACCCCCAAGCAATTATAGCAATTGCTGCAGTAATTGTTGTTGGAATGATAAAGCGGCCAAATTTCATATTTTTATTTAATTATAATTATAAAGTATGATCTGCGTTTACTAATTCAAATTCTTTCATCAATTCAGTTATGTATGCCGACCGCACCGAGTGGATCATCTTCCAGTTTTTGGACTGCTAGTTCCAGTTTGCGCTTTGCCCGCATTTTAGTGACTTTTACCTTTGATTCACTCCAACCGGTAATTTCGCAGACTTCTTTAACACTTTTTTCTTTGAGCTCGATTAGAGTTATTACTGTTCTCTCTTGAGGATTTAATGACGATAAAAGCTCAGTGATTAACTCATCTACAAGTTCATATTCAAAGCTTCTATCCGTTCTTAAAGGATTTGATCTAGGTCTAGCTGCGGTATCCACGGCCCTTTCACCGTAAACAAGGTCTGGCCTTACCCTTTTTTTTCTAAGCCTGTCATAGCAGGTATTCAATGCAATTTTTGAGCTCCAGTTCCTAATCGGTGTGTTCCCTGAAAATTGTTTTAAATTGCAGAAGATTTTCATGAAAATTTCCTGTAAAACATCTTGTTTTTCCTCCCCTGGGCTCAAATGCTTTCGGACTATCGGTTCGATTACCGGATAAAGCATGTCGATGAGTTGCTCGCAGGCTTTTTGGTTGCCTGCCGTTGCCAGAGAAACGATTTGATCATTAGGATTCTCTATTTGTTGTATCATGGTATTTACATTATATATTCAGTATTTACATTATAAACACAGAAACATTAAAGAAACATTAAGAGGGTCCATTTATTAAAACTACCCCTTAAAATGACTCTTTTTCTAAATCTTCTATACCTTTGAGGCATTGACGCAAAGCCGCGAGCAGTTACAATTCCGCTAGATGAAATTATTACTGACTATTTCTCCTTTAGTTGCACTGCTATTATCAATCATCAGCTCTGAGGCTCAAATCGGTGAGCCCAGAAGTTATTTTCTCAAGCAGTTTGGGCAACCTAAGGGGAGTATAGAAACTAGACTTGTTGAAAGTGTTGGTAAAGCTGAGCTCTACAAACATGACCAAACTGGGATAGAATTTATCGTTGAGTATGACAGTGATAATAAGGCTTGGGTTATTATTTTTCATGGTAGAGCTGTCAGGACAGGAATTGCCGAGAGTCTTGTTGCTAAGAACCTCGGACCAAAAGTTCAGCAAAGCCGATTTCTAAGTACTGAGTATTGGATAGAAAGAGAGAAAGACCTCAGAGCCTTTTACTATCGTTACCCATCGCCCAAGTTAGTCGTTATGACTGAGGCAAGTTTAGAATCAGAAAGAAAGCCTAGGCAGGACCTGCTCAAAGCACTTCCTGATGTGTTGCCTCCAAAAAGTGGAGGTAGAGGTTCAAGGCCTGTAGGTTTGACTGGAACAAAGAATGACCCTTTAGCGGATTTTGGTTCTTCAGATGAATCCCCTGATAAAGCAGATTCAACGAACAAAGAGACTGAGAAAGAAAAAGAATAGTTTCTAAATACTTTATATTGTCATGCTGGCATAGCCGCCATCGACAATTATTTCGGAACCGGTCACAAAGCTACTTGCGTTTTCCGAAGCGAGGAAAAGAGTTGCTCCAATTAATTCATTGGATTCACCGAAGCGTTGCATTGGAGTGTGTCCCATGATTGAATTAATTCGATCTTCGGTTAGAACTTTACGATTTTGTTCAGCCGGAAAAAATCCAGGGACTAGTGTGTTCACTCTAATGTTTTGATTGGCCCACTCTCTGGCTAAATTTTTACTAATATTGTGAACGGCTGCTTTAGTCATTGAGTAAGTGAATACTCTTGATAGGGGTATGACGCCAGACATTGAGCCTACATTAATCACTGATGCTGATATATTCTTATCAAGGAAGTATTCACCAAAGATCTGACATGTCAGGAAAACAGCTTTGGAGTTTGTTTCAAATATTTGATCGAATTCTTCTTCGGGTATTTCAAGAAAAGGAGTAGCTGAGTTAATGCCGGCTCCGTTCACAAGGATTTCACATTTTCCTGATTTGTTTATTACGCTATCGAGTATGGTTTTTATCGATTCTTTGTTGGTGACATCTCCTTTAATAAAGTAGGCATTTCCGCCTGAATTTTTGATATTATTTATTCGATCTGCCGCCTTTTCTTCATTGCGCCCTACGATAACTACTTCGGCGCCTGCCAATGCTAGGCCTTCAGCCATTGTTCCGCAAAGTTCACCTGTGCCTCCTATGACAACAGCTGTTTTACCTTTGAGTGAAAAGATGGATTCTAAGTAACTCATATTGTGATTATCTGTCGACTCTAGCGCTTCCACCTTCTACTAGCTTTTCCACTTCTGATAAGGTTGCCATTGTTGTGTCGCCGGGAGTTGTCATAGCAAGAGCTCCATGAGCTGCGCCGAATTCAACAGCGAGCTGTGCGTCGTTGTGTTTAAGAAAGCCATATATGAGTCCACTAGCAAAAGAGTCTCCACCGCCGACTCGATCAAAGATTTCTAGTTCGGGTCTGTGAGTCGCCTCATAGAATTCTCCATCATGCCAAGCAATTGCACCCCAGTCATTAATACTTGCAGTTTTTACTTCCCTAAGAGTTGTGGCTGTTGCTTTGAAGTTAGGGAATTCTGAAACGGCCTTTTCAATCATTCTCTTAAAGTTATCTACTTGAATCCCTGAAATATTTTCGTCGACGCCTTCAACTTCAAATCCGAGGCACGCAGTGAAGTCTTCTTCGTTACCGATCATTACATCAACGTACTTTGCGATTTCTCTATTTACTTCTTGGGCCCTTTCTTGGCCGCCTATTGATTTCCATAGTGATGGACGATAATTTAAGTCGTAGCTAACAATGGTGCCGTGCTCTTTTGCTTTCTTGCAGGCTTCAATGACGAGCTCGGCAGTTGTCTCGGAAAGTGCTGCAAATATTCCTCCAGTATGAAACCACTGAGATCCTTGCTCGCCGAAGATATGATCCCAATCAATGTCGCCACATTTCATTAGAGAGGATGCTGTGTGGCCTCTATCTGATGTTCCTTTGGCTCCCCGAATTCCAAATCCGCGTTCTGTAAAATTTATGCCATTTCTTACATCTCTCCCGATACCATCAAATTCCTTCCATTGAACGAATTGAGTGTCTACTCCGCCTTGAAGAATAAAATCCTCAATTAGTCTACCGACTTCATTCTCTGCGAAGGCTGTAACTATGGCTGTCTTCATTTCAAAGCATCGTCTGAGCCCTCTGGCTACGTTGTATTCTCCCCCGCCTTCCCAGGCGTTAAACGTTCTAGCTGTTCTTACTCGCCCATTTCCAGGATCTAGTCTGAGCATGATTTCACCTAATGAAATCTGTGTAAAATTGCATTCTGACTGAGGTTTTATTTCAAGTGCCATGGGGCGCCGATAATAACGTTAATTAAAGATCCTTCAATTCTTTTTCATTAAGTCATGAAAAATTAATTAATCCTCGAACTTATTGAATGATTCTAAATTCCACTCAGGAGCATTTATTTCTTTGGCTATATGATTAAATTCATCAATTTCTGCCTCTGAGAAGAGAAGTCCGCCAGCGTTTTTAGTACGACTTTCTGCCTGAGCAAAGTCTTGGCCAGGAAGAAAAATCCCTTCGTTGCCATGAGACTTTATATCATCTATTACGGCTCGAACATTTTCAGTTTGATTTCGTCCTGCCGCAAAAGCGCCACCGTTCACGGCTTCGGGATGGATGACTTGAAAATAAAAGCTAGGAGTTCTTTTCTCTCCCTCTGGAATTTCACGTGATCTTAGAGTTGGTAAGGACCCACCAATGAAGGAGGCCAGTATTTCATTAATGAGAGCCATCCCATATCCCTTGTGAGCACCAAAAGGAACTAGGTAGGCAGCTTGCTCTGGGTCATTAGTTGGATTTCCGTCCTTGTCGACTGCAGCGTTATCCGGTAATTGCTGTCCCTCTCTTTTTAATTGTTGAACCCTTCCCATTGCAACGACTGACGTTGCCCAGTCTATGACGATTGGAAAGCCTATCGCTTCAGATGTAGGGAATGCCCAGCTATGAGGATTCGTGCCCAATGTAGGAAATTTACCCATGAAGGGAACGACCTCTGCTAGTCCTGCGGTGCAGTTTGTGTAGGCAATGTATCCTCTATTGGCTGCATTCAGAACATAGCCTCCACCCCAAAGGTAATGGAATGCATTGTCCACTGAAACTTGGCCTATTCCATATTTATCGGCTAGCTCAATGCATCTTTCTATTGCCTCGTAAGCTACGCTCTGACCAAGCTTCTTGTTGCAGTTCCATGATTCACTGGCTGCAAATTTATTCTCAATAACTTCAATTTCTGAATTTGGAATACATCCACCATTTCCCGAACCAAATAATTCGTCTAGGTGTAATGCTTTGAGGGCATTGTGAGTACGTACACCATGAGTTGATGCGAAAGAGCAGAACTTAGCCGCATCTTCAGATTCTTCTGAGCTGTAGCCCCTGTGTTTATATGCAAGGGCTACGAGTTCGTTGTGCTGTTCTGGAGGAACAATATAAAATTCTTCTGTCATGTTGTTTTTACTAAAATGTATTTGCTTGTGTGAAGTCTTCAGTGCCGTTCAGATATGAGATGATATTTCTTGTCGCCATGCCTGCTTGTCTTGCCACTGATTCATGTGTTCTGGAAGCGATGTGTGAAGTGATGATGCAGTTTGGTGCGTCAAGTAACGGATGATTTTCAGCAGGAGGTTCTGTGTCGAGAACGTCAGTTCCATAGCCTCCAATTTTTCCACTTTCAAGAGCTTCTTTCATAGCGTCTGTGTCAACGATTTCCCCTCTTGCGCAATTAATAACAATGACGTTATTACGCATTTTTTGAATTTTTTGGGTATTTATCATGCCATGGGTTTCTTCATTAAGAAAGCAGTGAAGTGATACGATATCAGAATTACATAAAACGTCGTCCATCGAGGTGCTCTTATGAATTTGATGAGTCTTCGCAAATTCTTCATCGTAGAATGGATCATAGGCAATAACATCAAGGCCAAAAGCTTTTGCCCGAGTAGCGACCTCCTTCCCAATTCTTCCGAGCCCTATGATGCCAATGGTTTTGCCCATAATTTCGTTTCCGACAGGTTTTTTCCAACCTGACTTCCAAGAACCTGAAGAAACTTCAATTGCGTTAGAGTGAATTTTTTTTGTAATCCCAAGGAGTAATCCAAAACAGTGCTCTGCTACGGTTGTATGATTGACTCCGGGAGTGAAGAGAATAGGGATCTTTTTTTCGGTTGCGTAATTAACGTTTATCTTATCTAGGCCAATCCCATACTTGCTAATTACTTTTAGTCTAGGTAGCGACCCATCTATAACGCTTTGAGTTATT
>MDSV01036100.1_pt1 | contig 11181 bp, 9 predicted proteins | sample 810851 | NCBI WGS metagenome assembly MDSV01 (sample SAMN05326640, study PRJNA326480) | marine metagenome | isolation source: seawater | place: Atlantic Ocean: North East | collected 2012 | reverse complement strand
TTTTGGGTTAGCAGGTGGTTATATTGCGTCTACACATTCTGTTATTGATTTTGTTAGAAGTTTTTCAAAAGGATTTATATTTACAACTTCAATGTGTCCGGCAGTTGCTGCGGGAACATTAAAAAGTGTTGAAACAGTTCAGAACAAACCAGAAATAAGATCAAAATTCTTCGATACTATCAAATTAGTAAAATCTGAACTAGAAACAGCTGGCATTCCCTTTTTGGACTCCGGCTCTCATATAATACCAGTAATCATTGGAGAAAGTAAACTTTGTAAAAAAATAAGCGACTATTTGTTAGAAGAACATCAGGTCTATGTTCAACCTATTAATTTTCCAACAGTACCAAAAGGAACTGAAAGAATAAGAATAACTCCAACACCAAGTCATTCGAAAGAAGATATTAAAAAATTTGTAAACGCTCTTACACAAGCATGGACAAAGTTTATGCCAAAACATAACCAGTTGTCTTCATTAAATTTTCAAGTAAAAAAATAACCTCGCACTAGTTTATAGATACGAGGTTATAATTTTATTAACTCTAATTGATGGATATTTGATCGGCGTTTATAACCTTATTCCATGCTGAAACAAAATCTTTTACAAATTTCTCTTTGTTATCATCTTGAGCATAAACTTCGGCATATGATCTAAGAACTGAATTTGAACCAAATACCAGATCAACTCTTGAAGCTGAATAAACTTTTTTATCGGTTTTGCGATCAATAATATCATAAGAGTTTTTTCCAGTTGGTACCCACTTAAATTTCATGTCTGTTAGATTGACAAAAAAATCATTTGTTAATGCACCAACTTTTTTTGTGAATACACCATGTTCACTATTTCCGAAGTTTGTACCAAGAACTCTCATTCCACCAATCAACACTGTCATTTCTTTAGCAGAAAGATTCATTAAAGATGCTTTGTCTAACATTAATTCCTCAGGCGATACTGCGTAATCTTTTTTTACATAATTTCTAAAAGCATCATGAATTGGTTCTAGGACCTCAAATGACTCAACGTCCGTTTGCTCTGCAGACGCATCTCCTCTACCAGATACAAAAGGAACTTTTACTTTTGATTTACCTTTTTTAATTGCTTCTTCTAGAGCGACTTTACCACCGAGAACGATAATATCTGCAAGACTTGCTTTGACTTTTGTGGCTATACCCTCAAGAATAGGTAACACACTTTTCAATCTAGATGGCTCATTTCCATCCCAACCAATTTGTGGTTCAAGTCTAATTCTTGCTCCATTAGCTCCGCCTCTTAAATCTGTTCTTCTAAATGTTCTGGCGCTATCCCATGCAGTACAGATTAATTGCCTTGTAGTAAGACCGCTTTTTAATATTAATTTTTCAGCAGCTTTTTGATTAAATTTTTTCTTTCCAGACTTAATTGGGTCTTGCCATACCAAATCTTCTTTCGGTGCGTTTGGACCTATGTAATTTACTCTTCTGCCCATATCTCTATGAGTTAATTTAAACCATGCCTTAGCAAAAGTTTTTTCAAAATATTTATGATCTTTGCAAAATTTTTCTGAAATTTTTCTGTATTCAGGATCCATTTTCATCGCCATATCTGCATCAGTCATAATAGGATTGTGTCGTTTTGTCGGATCTTCTAAGTCTACTGGTTTATCTTCTTCTTTAATATTAATTGGTTCCCATTGATTAGCACCGGCAGGACTTTTCTTTAACTCCCATTCATAGTTTAAAAGTAATTTAAAATATGAGTTGTCCCATTTATCTGGATGTGTAGTCCAAGCGCCTTCAATACCACTGGTGACCTGTTCAACACCAAGGCCTCCTCCATCAGATCTATTCCAACCTAAACCCTGTTGCTCTAGCCCTGCTCCTTCAGGTTCAGCACCTAGCTTTGCAGCATCACCATTACCGTGAGCTCGTCCAACAGAATGACCACCAGCTGTTAAGGCACAAGTCTCTTCATCATTCATAGCCATTCTCGCAAAAGTTTCTCTGACATCTTTTGCGGTTCTTAAAGGGTCAGGATTTCCTCCTACACCTTCTGGATTAACATAAATTAAACCCATCTGAACAGCTGCTAACGGATTTTCTAATGAGGATCTATTGATACCATCCTCATCGTATCTTTCTTCACCTAACCATTCAGTTTCAGAACCCCAATAAATATCTTTTTCAGGATGCCAAATATCTTCTCGACCATAACTAAATCCGTACATCTTAAGCCCCATAGACTCGTAGGCTATGTTTCCTGCCAAGATCATAAGATCTGCCCAGCTTATTTTATTTCCATATTTTTTTTTAATCGGCCACATCAGTCTTCTGGCTTTATCTAAATTTGTATTATCGGGCCAAGAATTAAGAGGTGCAAATCTGTGATTACCAGTTGCACTACCTCCCCTGCCGTCTGAAATTCTGTAAGTACCAGCAGAATGCCAAGCCATTCTGATCATAAGACCACCGTAATGTCCGAGGTCGGCCGGCCACCACTCCTGACTATCTGTCATTAAAGCCTTCAAATCTTTTTCTAATTTTTTAAAATTTAATTTTTTAACTTCTTTTTTGTAACTATAACCTTTATCCATTGGGTTTGTTTTTTCATCATGCTGGTGAAGAATATCTAAATTTAAATTATTTGGCCACCAAGCTGTTGGTGTCTCACCGTTTTCTGTTAAAGCGCCATGGATTACTGGACATTTTCCATTTCCATTTGATTTTTTATATTCAGTGCTCATGTATCTGGTTTCCTTGTTGTTTTATTTAATTTTTTTTTATTAAATTAGTATTTAAATTCAATAAATAGTTAGTTGTAAAATTAATATTAACTATATTGTCACAATCAAAAACAAACTAAATGATCGATGTAAATTGGTGTTTTTAGACCAAACTTTTCATTTTCAGCATGTAAATGTTCGTGATGCGAGTGGACAAACACAGGTAATTTTAAATTTGAAGGTGTTTTTAAAGTATATATAAAACTAGTTCCTCTGAATTTTTTGTCTATAACTTGAAATTTTAAATGGCTCGAATCGTCGTGCTCTAAATCCTCTGGTTGTATTAAAAGGTTAACCTTTTCGCCTCTTTGATAGTTTTTCATTAACTTTCCCTTTATTTCTCCTAAATCCTCGTTGTATAGCGTGTCTTTTGACTTTACTTCAGCAGGTACCAGTACTCCTCTATTGAAAAATTCAACAACCTCTTGAGAATTGGGAATATGATGAATGTTGTATGGGCTATCAAATTGAACAATTTGTTTATTGAGTAAAATACCGCAATAGTCACCTAGATAAAAAGCTTCATACTTATCATGAGTAACCACTATAGTAGTTATATTGGAACTTTTAATTATTTCTTTTAAATTTTCTTGAACTTTTTCTTTTAAGTTTTGATCTAAATTTGCAAAAGGTTCATCAAGCAAAAGTAGGTCTGGGTTGTGTATGATTGATCGTACTAAGCAAACTCTTTGTGATTGTCCTGCACTAATTTCGTGGGGATATTTTTTTTTTAATTCTGAAATATAGAACAAGTCTAGGAGTTGATCCATATTATATTTTAAAGGTCCATTTTTATTTTTTGAACAAAATAACGATCTTTTTATTCCAAATTCTATATTTTCCTCGACGGTATAATGTGGAAAAAGTGCGTTGTCCTGAAAGCTCAAAGCAATATTTCTATCTTCAGGAAAAATAAAGTTATCATTATCTGTTAAAGTTTTGTTATTTAAAACTATTGACCCACTATCAATTTTTCTTAAACCCGCAATTGATTTTAAAATTGTCGTTTTTCCAATACCAGACGGTCCAAGGATACAAATTATGTCCCCTTTATTTTTAATATCAAATGAAACATCATTTAATATTTGCTCTTTATTAACGGTATAGTTAAGTCCTTTTATTTTTAAAAAATTTTCCATCAAAATCCTTTTAATATATTTTTTCGCGAAATTAAAATAATTAAACTTGCAAAAAGAATAAGAAATAAACTCGGACCAGCAGTAAATTCGAGCATATCTTGTGAAGCAAATACATAGGCCTGAGTTGCAAACGTTTCAAAATTATAGGGTCTTAAGATCAATGTTAGTGGCAATTCTTTTAAAATATCAATTGAGACAAGCATACCAATTAAAATAAGATTTTGTTTTAAAAAAGGAAAATGAACATTTAAAAAAGTACCTAATTTGGAATTACCCATTAAATAACTTACATCATCTAATGATTTATTTAATTTATCATATCCTGTCTTTATTCCATTAATTGCTAAAGAATAAAATCTGACACAATATGCAACTATTAAGCCAAAAACAGTTCCAATAAAAAATATTTTAAAACCATCATTGTTAAAGTAGTTGCTCACAAATGAAATAAAACTCAACAACGTGACTGCTAATATAATACCTGGTATGGCATAGCCACTTACTGAAAAACTTGTAACTACATTTAAAAATTTACTCTCTGAAATTCTCATCCCATAATTTGTAATAAAAGATAATAAGATTAAAATAATGGTAGTAAATAAAACTAATTTGCAAGTATTTAATGTTAAATCGAGTAAATTCATGAAATTAAAATTATTTGGAAATTTTAAAATCCAAAATAACATTTGTGAAACAGGAAATATAAAGGAAAAAAAGAATAACATAAATAATACTGAAAAAGCTAACCATTTAATTTTACCATTTAACTTTATTTTTTCTACAGTTCTGTAACCTCTTGATGGAATATTAAACCTTGATCGACTTCTTGATTTTTTTTCAATTGCAAAGAAGATGAAAATAAAAATGATTAAAAAGAAAGATAACTGATAAGCGGTATTGATATCATCAAATATTATCCAGCTATCATAAATTGCAGTGGTAAGACTTTGAACATTAAAAAAGGCAACTGTACCAAAGTCAGAAACACACTCCATGGCCACCAATGATAAGCCAGCAACTATTCCAGGTCGAGCTGATGGAAGCAATATTCTTTTAAATATTTGGTAATTACTAAAACCCATATTTTTCCCAGCATCTATTTGGCTTTGAGATTGATAGATAAAACAAGCTCTAGTGATTAAATAAACATATACGAACAATGAGAAAGATATAGAAAATATGCTTCCAAGAAGACTATCTATCCTAGGGATATAATCATTATAATTACCTTCTCCAAATATAAATTTTAAAATTGAATACAGGTTCCCAAAATATTCAAAGAATGCTGTTAATGAATAGGCATAAATATAACCTGGTACCGCAAAGGCCAATATTAAAGCCCATGTAAAAAATGTCGAACCAGGGAACTTGTAAAATGATACGAGATATGCGCTACCAACCCCAAAAATGAATGTTAACACTAGCACACCGATCAGCAGCGCCAAAGTATTAAAGATATATAGGTATAAATATGTATCTTTTAAAAGCTTATAATAACCTGATATTTCTCCAAAAAAGCTGGTTGATATTACTATTAATGGAATACAAACAATGGATGATATTATTAACGAGCTAATAAACCAATAATTAAATCTTGGTAATTTTAAGAATTTTTGTGAGAGCATGATAATAAATTTCCTTTTAATTTATAAACTTTTCATTTTTTAAAAATTGTTTGTTAAAATTTTTTATTTCTTTAGATACACATGCACAAAATCTTTTATTTTTAGAATATCTTTTTAAATGCGCCCAAGTGTAAATCTTGTCAGATAATTTTAATGTAAGATTTAAAAATATATTTTTCATAAAATTTTATTATTAAAATAGACGAGGCCTCCCGAAACTAACAAAACACAAATGCTCTCACGTACTTGAGTTCTATTTAAATTTAAAAGAGACCTCATCTATTTTAAAATTTCAAAACGAGACCATCAATAATCAAAAATCTGGGGAAGTTTGAAGGTAATGGTCTCATTTTTTCAAATCTCTACTTCCATCCAGCTTTTTTCATGAGAGCTAGAGCTTTTTTTTGATTTTGGTAGTATTTTGAAACCTTTGTTTTTGTATCTTGTTTAAAAGAAGTTCCAAACTGAGAAATTAATTTGTTTGGTTTTACTCCATCAATCATAGGATACTCAAAAGTATTATTGACAATATGCTGTTGAGCCTCTTTAGTTACAAGAAACTCTAAAAATTTAATAGCATTTGCTTTGTTTGGTGCATATTTAGTTACACCTCCGCCACTAATATTCATATGCGTACCTCTATTATTTTGATTTGGAAACACAGGTTTAACTTTTTTTGCTGCAGCTTGCTGCTCAGGTCCTTTTTTTCCTGATAACATCAGTGCAATGTAATAAGAGTTAGCGACAGCTAATTTTGCTTTACCCGCTGCAACTGCCATAATTTGTGCTCTATCATTTCCTTTTGGATCACGCGCCATGTTGCCAACTATTCCTTTGGCCCATTTTCCAGTTTTAGAAGAACCATTATTAGCAATTAGAGAAGCAACTAATGATTTATTATAAGTGTTGCTTGAAGCTCTTATAACAACAGAATTACTGTATTTAGGATTCGATAAATCCTCATAGTTAAGACCTTTAGCTTCATCTGCTGACATTGATTTTGGGTTGTAATAAATAATCCTAGCTCTTTTAGCTACGCCATACCAATGTGACGTTCTAAAATTAGCTGGAATTTTTGATTTCAAAGTTTTTGAGTTAATGCTTTGAAAAACTCCTTTAGCATTAGCTGATCCTAAATTACCAGCATCAACTGTAATAAACACATCGGCTTTCGAGGATTTGCCTTCAGATAATATTCTTTTTTCCAAAGCCTTTGCTTTGCCACTAACTACGTTAACTTTTATTCCAGTTTTAGCAGTAAACTTTTCGTACAATTTTACGTCAGAGTCATAATGACGTGATGTAAATACATTAACTTCATTGGCATAACTTGTGCCAAGGGTGAGAGCTAAAAATGTAAAAATTGATAATATTTTTTTCATATATTTCCCTTTTATTTTTAGCGTTTAATTATGAGCTCAAGCCATCGCACAACTTTTAAGAGAAGGGTTATTAACTTAAGCTCATTAATATTCTTTACTGAATTTTCTAGTTAAGAATAATTCTTACTAAGAGTATATTAATTAAGAATCATTCGCAAGTGATTTTTTGTAGGATTTGTCCCTAATTTGAAGCCTTTTTTGTTTGAATTTTTTTAGGTTTTTGATGCTTTTAGCATGTACCCTTCGTCTCCATAGTTTAAATGACGAACTTTTTAAAGTCGATCTCATAATTTTAATAACCTCAGCTTCTGATTTGCCAGTTTCTCTTTTAATATCTTCAAAAGTTATTCGATCTGCCCAAGCAGCCCAAATGATCCAATCTTTAGATTTTTTATTCTGAGGTTGTGGATTTGAGGTCTTAGTTATCGGTCTTTTGAAAGATTTTCGAGTAGACACTATTCTCTTTCTTTCAGAAATTTAATCATAGTCTTTGGGTCACTAACGTCATATTTACCATTCTCATCTTTGAATAACTTTATTATTTGCCTATCATCTACATACATTGAATACCTAAAAGATCGCTGCCCCATACCTGATGCGCTTCGGTCAGAAATCATATTCATGTCATTTGTAAAAGTTCCATTACCGTCTGGTAAAAATTTAACATTTTTTATTTTTAATATTTCTTTCCATTTTTCAATTACATAAGGATCATTCATGCTAATACAATATATTTCATCTATACCAAGTAATTTTAAACTTTCGTATTCTTGTTCGTAAGCAGGAAGATGATAATCAGAACAAGTTCGAGTAAAAGCACCTGGCAACGCAAAAGCAACTATTTTTTTACCTTTAAAATAATCAATCATATTTTTATCTACAAATTTTTGATTTTCTTTAATAACAATTTTTGAATTTGGAATATATTTTAGCATTAACAACTATTTTTAATATTATACTGTCTCATTGCAAATCTTTTTTTTTGTTCCTCAGTTAAATTATCATAACATTTTGGACAAGATATACCTTCAATGTATTTATTAGTTATTTTTTCATTTTCACTTAAAGGAATTCTACAAGCATGGCACATAGAATAGCTTCCTTGTTTAGAACCGTGAATTATAGAAACCCTTTGATCAAATACATAACACTCGCCATTCCATTTTGACTCTCCTTTATTAGTAGAGTTTAGATAATTAATGATACCTCCTTTCAGTTGATAAACCTCATTCATACCTAGTCTGTTTAAATGATCTGAAGCCTTTTCACAACGAATCCCTCCTGTACAAAAAATTGCTAATTTTTTTTTATTTTTTTTTATGAAATCTTTTGAAAAAAATTCTTTAAATTGTCTAAAATTATTTACTTTAGGATTTACTGCACCTTTAAAAGTTCCAATATCGTACTCAAAAGATTTTCTTATATCAAGAACCATTACATCCTTTTGTTCGATAAATTTATCCCATTCTTTTGGGGTTAAATGTTTTTCACTACGTGACCTAGTCCTTAACTCAATTGGCACGACCTCTTTTTTTATTTTTACTTTAGGATTTTTAAATGGAATAAAATCAGAAAGGGAAATATTTGACACATCAAATTTTTTAATATTTAGGATTTTAAAAACAAAATCATAAAATTCATTAATAAAACCAATTGATCCTGCTATAGTCCCATTAATGCCCTCTGGGGATAAAATTATTGTTCCCTTCAAAGAATTATCAATTAAATATTTTTTAAACGAAAGTCTATAACCCTCAACTGACAATATTGGACAGAATTTATAAAAACTAACTATTTCAAATTTTTCTTTTTGCATAACATCATTCCATCGCCTATGGAAATTAATGAAATTTCAAAATAATTATCATTTTTAACATAACTGTTAAACTCTTTAATTTTTATTACCTTAGGATCTTCAGTATTTTCTGACACTTTGCCTTTCCATAAAACATTGTCAAAGATAACTATTCCATCATTTGTCAGTAGTGTCTTACATTCTTCGTAATACCTAATATTATTAGTTTTATCAGCATCGACGAAAATCATATCAAAACTTTGCTTGGTCAATGTTTCTAGCTCATTAACTGCAATTCCGTTCCTAAACTTAATTTTATGATCAACTTTAGATTTTTTCCAAAAATTTTTAGCTATTTTAATAAATCGATCATCTTTATCTATGGTCAAAACTTGCCCGGATGTAGCCAATGCCATTCCCAAGGTGCTATAACCGAGATAAGTACCAAGTTCTAAAATATTTTTATAATCACCAATTTTTATTATTATTTTTAAAAATTCAGATTGATCAGGTGATACTTGTAAATGCGCTGATTGAGAATGTTCATTAAGCGTTAAAAATCTAAGTTCTTTTTCTATGCTAGTTTCATTTACTCCGTACTTGTGAATATAGCTCTCGAGCTTATCACTTAGCAAAAAATTACCAGACATATAATTACTTTAACTTAGATTTTAAAATATCATTTATCATTCCTGGATTCCCCTTGCCTTTCATTTCTTTCATTACTTGACCAACAAAGAAACCAAAAAGCTTATCTTTGCCTGATTTGTACTGTGCAACCTTATCCTGATTAGATGATAAAACTTTATCTATTATATTTTCTATTTCTTTAGGGTCTGATGTTTGCTTTAAGCCTTTTTCTTCTACAATTCTATATGGATCTTCATTATTTTTTATCATTTCCTCAAATACAGTTTTAGCAATCTTTCCAGATATAGTTCCATCTTTTATTAAATTTATCATTTTTGCTAAGTTGGTCGCGCTTACTGGGCTTTCAGAAATTTCTTTTCCCTCTTTATTTAATGTTGCAAATAATTCACCCATTAGCCAAGTTGCAGCAAGTTTGTAATCTGAATTTTTTGCGACTTCTTCATAGTATGCAGATACAGCTTGATCTGAAATAATTACGCTAGCTTCGTAATTTGATAACTTAAAGTCTGTAATCAATCTTAGTTTTTTTTGATCCGGTAGTTCAGGTAAGTTCTTTTTTAAATTTTCAATATAGGAATTCTCTATTTCTAATGGTAACAAATCCGGGTCTGGAAAATAACGGTAATCATGTGCATCCTCTTTACTTCTCATTGATCTTGTTTCTTGTTTTTTAGTATCAAATAATCTTGTTTCTTGATCGACTTCATTTCCTTCCTCTATTAATTCTATTTGTCTACGGGCCTCATAGTCAATTGCTTGTTGCATAAATTTTATTGAATTAACATTTTTAATCTCACATCTAGTTCCAAGTTTGCTTTCTCCTTTTTTTCTTACTGAAACATTTACATCTGCCCTTAATGAACCTTCTTCCATATTGCCGTCACAAGTATTAAGATACCTCATTATAGATCTTAACTTTTTAATATACTCCCCTACTTCACCTGGGGATCTAAGATCAGGTTTGCTAACAATTTCCATTAATGCAATTCCAGATCTATTTAAATCTACAAATGATTTTTTTGGATCTTGATCATGTATGCTTTTTCCAGCATCTTGCTCAAGATGCAATCTTTCTATTTCAATTTCCTTTGTGCCATAAGGCATATCTAAAATAACTTTTCCTTCCCCTACAATAGGATATTTAAATTGTGAAATTTGATAGCCTTGTGGAAGGTCTGCATAAAAATAATTTTTTCTATCAAACTTGGAAAAGGTGTTGATTTTAGCATTCAAACCCAATCCAGTTTTAATAGCCTGCTCTACACAAAATTTGTTTATCACAGGCAACATTCCTGGCATTGCGGCATCGACTAGGCTAACCTGTGAATTTGGTTCTGATCCAAATTTTGTAGCTGATGGTGAAAATAATTTTGACTCAGATAGAACTTGAGCGTGAACTTCAAGTCCAATTATAACCTCGTATTCTCCCTTTTCTCCTTTTAAATAATAATCAAATGTCTTATCCGTCATTAAATCCACCAGTCCTTAATATTTGACTTAAAATTAATTGATTGTTCAACCGCATACGCATTGTTTAGAATTGTTTGTTCATCGAATGATTTTCCTATAAACTGAAGACCTAAAGGTAAATTGTTTTTATCGTATCCCGCTGGTATTGAAATTGCAGGCAACCCTGCAAGATTTACAGGTACGGTCAATACATCATTTAAATACATAGCAATTGGGTCATCAACATTTTCGCCAATTGCGAAAGCCGAGGATGGTGTTGTGGGGGTTAAAATTGTATCAACCTCCTTAAACGCTTCATCAAAGTCATTCTTAATTAATCTCCTAATTTTTTGAGCCTTTAAATAATAAGCATCATAATAC
>MDSV01002828.1_pt1 | contig 11182 bp, 11 predicted proteins | sample 810851 | NCBI WGS metagenome assembly MDSV01 (sample SAMN05326640, study PRJNA326480) | marine metagenome | isolation source: seawater | place: Atlantic Ocean: North East | collected 2012 | reverse complement strand
TATTACAATTATTATCAACCGACTATAAGTTTGCCGTTTCATTTTCAATTTTAGTTGTGGTTTTATTATTTAGACCATCAGGAATTTTTAAAGGAAAAGTTTTATGAGGCAGTATGCAAACGTAATAACTGCTTATTTGATAATGATAGGTCTTATCATTTTAGTTGGAATTTTTCAGTCTTGGAATCAAGCATTAGCAATATTAAATTTTTGTTTAATTTCGGCGGTAATGACTATGGGAGCTAATATTCAATGGGGGTATGCAGGTTTAATAAATTTTGGAATAATGGGTTATACAGCCCTAGGTGGTCTAGCTGCAGTCCTAGTTTCGGTCCCCCCAGTTAGAGAAGCGTGGCAGGTAGGTGGATTAAGTATGGCACTATGTGCGCTTATTATTGCATTGATTGTATTTATAATTCGATATGTTTTAAAGAATTTTCCTAAATCAAACAAAAGAAGTATTGGAATAGGATTAACTATTTTAATTGGTTTAATAATCTTAAGATTAATTTCTGAACCAGCTACCCATGCTATAGAAGCAGTTAGTCCTGCTAAAACTGGTTTTCTAGGAGGTCTAGGATTACCAATTATGTTTTCTTGGATTGTTGGAGCTTTCTTTGCAGGAGCCCTAGCTTTTATTGTTGGAAAAGTTGCATTAGGACTTAGGGCAGATTATTTAGCTATTGCAACACTTTTAATTTCTGAAATTGTAATTGCAATAATCAAGCATGAAGATTGGTTGACAAGAGGAGTTAAAAACGTAATTGGATTAAAAAGACCAGCACCTTATGAAGTAGATCTTCAAAGTACTGATTGGTTTATTAATCTGGTTGCTAAATGGAACAGTGGAACTTTAGATCTAATTTCTACAACAAATGAAAAACAAGCAGCTTTATCACAGTTAGTTATTGAGTCATCTTCAGTATTTGTAAAACTTTGCTACTCCGGACTTTTTATTATCGTTGTTGTGATTTTATTAATTATTACACAAAAAGCACTTTACTCTCCTTGGGGAAGAATGATGAGAGCTATTAGAGATAATGAAGAAGCTGCTAATGCAATGGGAAAAAATGTAGTTAAACAACATTTGTTAATTTTTATTTTAGGTTCTGCCATTGTTGGAATTGCTGGAGCTATGATGGTTACAAATGATGGTTTATTTACTCCAGGAAGTTATCGGCCTATGAGGTATACATTTTTAATATGGGTTATGGTTATAGTAGGCGGAAGTGGAAATAATTTTGGAGCTATTCTAGGGGGTTTTGCAGTTTGGTTTTTATGGATTGAAGCAGCACCAATAGCTCTTTTTTTTATTAATTTTTTTACATCTGGTCTAGCTGAAACAAATGCATTAAAGATTCACCTCATTAATAGCGTTCCTTATTTTAGATTTTTAATGATGGGCATTGGTCTTTTATTAATAATGAGATATAGACCAAAAGGTATTTTGCCTGAAAAAATTATTAAGTATTAATATGTGTAATTGCAAAGTTTAAAAATAAATGTATCTTTGATTTATGAAAAAATTTTTAATTATTTTTTTTACACTAACTACTATAAATGCTTTTGCTGTAGAAAAAAAAACTACATTTACAAATGAAATTTTTTTAGAAGCTCAAAAATTAGGAAAAACTATTGTAATAAATTCTTGGAGTAAAAATTGTGGTAGTTGCGCAATGCAAACAAAAATTTTAAATGATGCTGAAAAAGAATTTTCTGATATTTTGTTTTTAAGCTTTGAACACACAAAAAATAGAAAAATAGCCAAGCAATTAAATATAGATTTTTGGACAACAATACTTGTGTACAAAGGTGATAAACTGGTGTCTAAAACTATGGGACAATTAGAAAAATCTGTAATTTACTCTGAAATAAAAAAAGGTATTTAATATACTGCATCCTTATTGGAGTAGCTTTTACATTTTTACTTTATCTTTCTGACAAATACATATTTTAGTTTTTAATTAAAGTTGTTATAATATAAAATGGATTTCAATCATTTTTTAACAAGTTATATGCCTGATCCTTCAATTGGATCAAAAGTTCATTTTCAAAATATGATTGATCAGGCGATATTAGCGGAAAAGTTAGGATATAAAACTGTCTCAATACCGGAACATCATTTAATAAATCTTTTAATGATGCCATCACCTTTGCAGATGGCAGTTAAAATTGCAGCCTTAACAAAAGAAATAAGTATTACAACTGGAATTGTAGTTTTACCACTACATGACATGAGAACATATGCTGGTGAAGTTGCAACAGCTGATATTTTAACTGATGGAAGATTAATTCTGGGAGTGGGCCGAGGAGCCTTTGCTTGGGAAATGGAAAGACTTGGAACGCCGATTAAATATTCTAAAGAAAAATTTATTGAATCATTAGAAGTTTTACAGTTATTATTAAAAAATAAAGAAGTTTCCTATGAAGGAAAATATTATAATTTTAAACCTATTACAATAATGCCAAGACCAATCAGTAATCCAGTACAAATTATGATTGCTGCAATGGACTTAAATAGTATTAAGAATGCATCTGCAAGAGGATTTCACGTTCAGTCAACAGTGCTATCTGGAACTAAAAAAATTCTTTTAGAAAGAGTTAATGCTTTTAAAGAAGGATGTGAAAAACTTGGTGAAGAAGGAAAATTATTAAAAATATCAATGCAAAGAATGGCTTTTGCAACAAAAGATGAAAAAGATGCTAAACAAAAAAATAAATTAGCTTATGAATACTATAAGCGTTTTGATAATATGTTTACTGGACCAGGAAAAGTGAAAAAAGGGGAAATAGAATCTTTGCCAAGAAAACAAAGCTTAGATGAGATGTCAGAAAATTTATTAATTTGTTCAACAAATGAAATGATTGATAAATTGAGTGTATATGCTGAAGCTGGAGTAGATGAAATTATATTAAGCTCAGGATTTGGACAAACACAGAATGAAATGATAGAGTCTATGCATCGTATAAGCGAAGAAGTAATACCATATTTTAAAAAGTCTAACAGTCAGGTAGCATAGATTATGCAATTAATTGTAGTGAAATTGACATCTGATAAAGAATTAATTAATTAACTATATTTTTAATGTTGACTGCAGTTGATTGTAATTATTCGATAACTGGAAATGGGCCAGCATTATTCTTAACTCATGGAATAGGTGCAGCTAAAGATGCTTGGAGATTTATGCTACCAGAATTATCAAAACATTTTAGTGTTGTTACTTATGATTTAAGAGGACACGGAAAGTCACCAGTAACTCATAAAAATTTCACTTTAGATGAACTAGTTCTTGATCTTGAAAGAATTAGAGAAAAAACTAAATTTGACAGAGCTCACTTTGCTGGTCATTCTTTAGGAGGAATGATTGCCCCAGCATATGCTTTAAGGTTTCCAAAACATACTTTATCTGTAGGTTTATTATCAACAGTTGCCGGTAGATCAGAAGAAGATAGTAAAAAAGTTTGGAATGTAATTAATGATATGGAAAAAAATGGAATAGAAAAAACATTGCAAACTTTAACTAATAGATGGTTTACAGATGATTTCATTAAAAATAATTCTGATTTAGTTGAGAGAAGATTAAAACAAGTTGTAGATACCGATCCAGAGGTTTTTCTTAATGTTTTTAAAATATACGCAAAAACTGAAATGTTTCCATGGTTAAAAAACATATTTAAACCATGTTTACTCATGACTGGAGAGTATGACGGAGGGTGCAGTCCAAAACATAATCAAATTATGGCCAATGAAATAAAAAATTCTAAATTAGTAATTTTACCAAAATATAAACATTCTTTTTTAATTGAGGCGCCAAATGAGGTTGCAGAAAGTTTAGTGAAGTTTATTAATGAATAAAAATCTTAGCTTATTAATGATCAGTCAGGTTTTTGGATTTACAAATGCAACTATTACAGTTTTTTTAGGGGGAATTATTGGTTCACAAATTACACCTATAAAATCTTTGTCTACATTACCTGTAGCTTTATCAGTTGTTGGTACTGCAATTTTTACTTTTTTTGCAGCAAAAATTATGAGCAAAATAGGCCGAAGATTAGGTTTTATTTTTTCAGCAATAGGTAGTTCAGCTGGCACTTTACTAGCGGCTTTTTCTATAAGTCAAGAAAATTTCATTTTATTTTGTATCTCATGTTTAATTCTTGGAATGGGAATGGCATTCACTCATCAATATCGTTTTGCAGCAGCAGAAAGTGTTGAGAAAGAAAAAGCTCCAAAAGCTATCTCAAATTTAATGTTAGCTGGGATTGTTTCAGGTTTTATGGCATTAACATTAGCCAATTATACTAAAAATTTTATTCCTGATCATTTATATGTTGGATCTTATCTTTTACTTGCTGTATTTACTTTTTTACCAGCAATTTTTTTATTTTTTTATAAAGATAGTGAAAAAACAACAGTAGATTTTAACACTAAATATAAAGGTCGTAGATTATCTAAAATAGTTTTTCAACCAAGATTTTTACAAGCAGTAACTGCAGCAGCAGTTGCTTATGCTGTAATGTCCTGTTTAATGACAGCTACTCCTTTAAGTATGCATGTAATGGAAAAAATGAGTTTAGAAAAAACAGGTATAGTTCTTCAATTTCATCTAATAGCTATGTTTCTTCCATCGTTAATTACCGGACACTTAATCAAAAAATTTGGGCATAGTAATATAATATATGTAGGAGTTTTATTTTATGTCGTAACAATAATCTTAAGTTTATTTCAACAAACATATGCAAATTATATGATAGCTCTAATATTTTTAGGACTAGGGTGGAATTTTTTATTTATTTCTGGAACTAGTTTAGTTGTTTTAACTTATAAGGAAGAAGAGAAATTTAAAGCACAAGGAATTAATGATTTGATTGTATATTCTACTATGGCAGTAGCAAGTTTATCTGCTGGAATACTGTTAAGCCTAACAGGCTGGAAAATGATGAATTTATTTTGTTTGCCTTTTTTAATTCTTACTATTTATGTAACATTTAGAGCAGATATATTAAGTAAAGAATAGAGTGAACTTATTATACTATTTTGATTTAAATTTTTTAGAGTTATTTATAATTATATTTATAGTTTTGATTGCATCCATTATAAGGGGATTTAATGGATTTGGTTTTTCTGCCATATGTATTTCTGGTTTTTCTTTTATATTACCTGCAATTGAAATTATTCCTATAATTTTAATACTAGAGGTTTTGATTAGTATATTTATGATTCCATATGTGTGGGGTAAAATTAATTGGAAGTTTGTTATTCAATTATTTATTGGAATTCTTATAGGGTCTCCGATAGGTCTTTATTTGCTAAAGTTTTTATCTCCAAATATTACACATTTATCAATTTGTTTAATAATTATATTTTTTTCAATTTTATTAATGGAAGGTTATTCAAATAAAAAGCTTAATAATACTCCTTTAAAAATTTTTACAGGGATGGTTTCGGGCACTATAAATGGACTTACAACATTGGGTGGTATGCCAGTTGCTCTTTTATTACTTATTACTTCAGTTCAGGCGTCAATTATAAGAGGTTCTTTAGCGGCATTATTTTTTTTGACAGATATTTATGCTTTTATTTTAAGTTTTTTTGGTGGAATTGTAGATATAGTTACTATTTATAGAGTCATACCTTTAATAATGATTTTGCCATTAGGTGTTAGCATAGGAAATAAATTTTTCAAAAAAAGTAATGAAAAAACTTATAGAAAAATTGTTTTTTATTTTTTAATAATAATTTCAATATTTGGAATTCTTAAAGTATTAACAAATTTTTATTAGTATATAAATTTATGAATTTTCTTTTATTAGGTTTTTTTACCGGATTAAGTTTAATATTAGCTATTGGTGCACAAAATATATTTGTTATAGAGCAGGGTTTAAAAAAAAATTTTATATTTATTGTTTGTTCAATTTGTGCAATTTCTGATTTTTTACTAATTTTTTTAGGAATATTTTTATTTCATTATTTTGATAATTTTTTTAATCAAACTATTGAGATAATATTAAATGTATTACTTTTATTATTTTTAATTCATTTTATTTGGGGGAAACTAAATATTAAAAAAAATAAATTAAAATTAAATCAAGTTGCTAAAAACTCATCTCTTTTAAATATAGTTTACAAAACAATTGGATTTACTTACTTAAATCCACATGTCTATTCAGACACTGTTTTTTTTCTTGGAAATTTTTCAAAAGATTTTTTAATACAACAAAAATACTTATTTGGAATTGGAGCTTCTATATCTTCAATAATTTTCTTTTTTGTTCTTGGTTATTTATCTAAATATTTATCTAAATATTTAAAGAGTGATAAAGTTTGGAAAATAATTAATTTAATAATTGTATTTTTTATGTCTTTTTTGGTCTTGTATGTGTTGGCTAATATTTTTAAATAAAAAAAACCCCAGCAACTTAAATCGCTGGGGTTTTTAATATTAAATATTATCTTTGTTTTTTAGTTTTAAATTTACCACCTTTGATTTCTTTTTCTAAGAAAGAACCAAACGCTTCTCCAACATCAGTAAAATTAACTCCTGTTGCGCCCTCATAATCAACAGCTTTACCTTTTGCTAGTAAATCTAAAGCTTTTTTAAGTTGGCCTGGATATATTTTTTTACCAGGGCCATTAGCAACTGCCATTACATTTTTAGCAATTGAAGCTCTGTCAGCTGATTTTCCTGCTTGCATAGCTAGAACAATTAATGCTGCTGCATCATAAGATTCACCAGTATAAGGTCCAGAAGAGTCTATACCTGCAGCTTTAGCAACATCTGTAAATACACCTGCTCCTTTACCTGTAGATCCTGGCAGTGAACCAAAAGATTTATTTAAGTCTTTTCCAAAAGCATCAGTTAAAGAGTCACCTATCATACCATCTGATAAAATAAATGTATCAAAAGCACCTGAGTCTAAAGAACCTTGAATAATTCCTTTTCCACCTTGGTCTAAATAACCAATTACTGCTACAGCGTCTCCACCTGCTGAAGCGAGTGTAGCAACTTCTGCTGAGTAGTCTGCTTTTCCATCTTCGTGTGCAGAAACAGTTGTTACTTTAATACCATGAGCTTTAGCAGCCGCAGCATAAACATCTGCTAGGCCTTTTCCATAGTCATTATTAGTATAAGTAACAGCAACACTTTTGATTTTTCTATCTTTAGTTATATCTGCTAAAATTTGACCACCTCTTGCATCTGATGGTGCTGTTCTAAAGAAGTATCCATTATCAGCTAAGTCAGTTAACCCAGGTGATGTTGCAGATGGTGAAATCATTACAACTCCATTTGGTACAGCAACATTAGTTGCAATTGCACCAGTTACACCTGAACAGTCAGCACCCATAATTGCTGCAACTCCATCTGAAATTAAACCTTCTGCCGCTGAAGTAGCCGCAGCTGAGTCAACACAAGTTGAGTCTGCTCTTGATACTGAAATAGTTTTTCCACCTAATAGTGAACCTGAATCTGAAGCTTCTTTAAAAGCAAGTTCTGCAGATGCAGCCATTGCAGGTGTTAGAGATTCAATAGGACCAGTAAATCCTAAAATAATTCCCATTTTGATAGCATGTCCATCTGCGAATATGTTTGTTGTAAAAGAAGAAACAAACATAAATAACGCGATAAATAGTTTTTTCATTATTCCCTCATTGATTGTTAACAATTTATAAAAATTAATTAAAGCCTATTGGTATAAATTTTCAATAGGTAAATTATCTTATTTTTTGGAGTAAAAAGACCGAAGTTATTACAATAATTCCTCCAATAGTCATTAATAAAGTCGGTATTTCATTAAATAAAAAAAAAACTGAGTATAATTCCAAAAATAGGAAATAAAGCATAAAATGGCATAACTTGCCCAACTGGATAAAATTTATATAAGTAGAACATCATCATATGACCAAGTATTGAAATTATAATTCCTGCATATAATACTGTTAACCAACCATTTATATTAATATTTATGATTTGATAAATTATATTACCTTCAAATATTAGAGAGAAAATAATTAATATTATAAATCCAACTAAGCCCATAAATGCATTTGTAAATTTTACATCAAGTTCTTTTAGGTATCTTGAAAATACTTGTGACAATCCATAAAAAAATGCCATAACAAAAATAAGCAAGATACTTAATGTTTCTTCAGAAATTTTAGGATCAAAAGCTATTAATACAACTCCTAAAAATGAAACAAATATTAAAATCCATTTTTTAAAACTTAAACCTTCATTTAGAAAAAATGCACTTATAATAATAGCAAAAGGAATTCCAAGTTGAGCTCCAATTGTAATAGGTGCCATAATTGAAGCTAGGTCTAAAGACAAGTATAAAAACATATTTACTCCTGCACCCATACATATTGAAAAGCCAACAAGAGGTAATAAATATTTTCTTTCAGGGATTTTTATTTTACAAAATGGAATTAAAAATAAAAAAACTAGAAACATTCTTAAAGCTCCAAATAAAATTGGACTTACAGAGTCGTTTAAACCAACTTTACCAAACGGATATGCGCTTCCCAATAAGAACATAACTAAAATAATTAATATTGTGTGTTTAGGTGACAAGATTATCTCATTGAAAAAGGGTCAAGAGTTGGCTCATCAGAAGTATAGAACCATGTTGTTTTAACTCTAGTATAATCTTTAATAGAATCTATACCTGCTTCTTTTCCATAGCCACTGTCTTTTATTCCACCAAAAGGAGCAGAAGGTGAAATTAATCTATAAGTATTTACAAAGGTTATACCTGCACGTATCGATTTAGAGACCCTTAATCCTCTAGCTAAATCTTTAGTATATATTCCAGAAGATAAACCATATTGGTTATCGTTCATCTTTTTTATAATTTCATTTTCAGAACTAAATTTCATTACCGATAGAACAGGTCCAAATAATTCATTTTCTGCTGTTGGAAGGTTATGATTATCACATTCAATAATAGTTGGCGGAAAGTAATAACCTTTATTTGAAAAAGAATGCCTTTTACCACCGCATTTTATTTTACCACCTTGATCAATGGTGAGTTTAATATTTTTTTCTATAGTTTCTAGTTGTTTAAAATTACTTATAGGACCCATTTCAGTTTTAGAGTCCATTGGAGCACCTATTTTAATTTTTTTAGCTCTTTTAGTTAATTTATCTAAAAACTCATCATAAATATTTTCTTGGATATATAACCTTGAACCAGCTATACAACTTTGACCAGAGGCTCCAAAAATTCCAGCAGTAATTCCATTAATTGCATTTTCTTGATTCGCATCTTCAAAAACAGCCACTGGGCTTTTTCCTCCAAGTTCTAAACTAACTTCAGATAAATTTTCTGCAGAATTTTTAATTATATGACGAGCAGTATCAGGACCACCTGTGAATGCAATTTTTTCGACTAGATTATGTGATGTGAGAGCCTTTCCGCAGGGTTCTCCAAATCCAGAAACTACATTTACAACACCTTTGGGAATTCCAGTTTTTTCGATTAGTTTTGCAAATTCAAACATGACTGCAGGAGCTAATTCAGAACATTTAATTACTACTGTATTTCCCATTGCAAGAGCTGGCGCAAGCTTTGTAGCTGTTAGAAACATTTGTGAGTTCCAAGGAACAATTGCTGCAATTACACCTATAGGTATTCTGGTTGTGATTGCTTGAACATTTGGTTTGTCAATTGGTAAGACAGTTCCTTCAACCTTATCAGCAAGACCTGCATAGTAATCATAATATTCAGCAATATAATTTGCTTGTTTATTTGTTTCTCTAAATAATTTTCCAGTATCAATAGTCTCAATTTTTCCTAACAGTTCAGCATTTTCTCTTAATTGACTCCCTATTGCTCTTAAAAATTTTCCTCTTTCTCTAGGTAAAAGTTTTGGCCATTCACCTTCAAATGCCTTTTGAGCTGCTCTTACTGCTTTATCAACATCTTTTACACTAGCTTCTGGAACTATTGCCCAGGGTTCATTATTTTCTGGATTTAAAGTTTTAAATTTTTTTTTACTTTCTGATTCAACCCATGAACCATCAATAAACATTTTATATTCTTTAAGTTTAGCCATTGTTATTTTTTATAAATTTTTCTAAAATTTTATTATATATTTCTGCACATTCAATATTGCATAAATGTTTTCCATTTTTAATCTCTTCAAATTTACTACCAGTAATCCTATTGCTTAAATTTTTTGACATTTCAGTTGTTGATCCTATGTCAAATTGCCCTGTTGTTACAAGTGTATTAGTTTTAATATTATCAAGCATTTCATCATCATCCTCATAAAAAACAAAGAGTTTATAAGCCTTTATAAAATTTTTTAGATCATTCTTTTCTAATGTTGAATATATATTGTCATAAATTTCTTTATTATTTTTTATAAAATCTTCAGAAAACCATCTTCTTAAAGCATTTATTCTCGAAGCAGGTTTGTCACTTTTAATTAGCTCAAATCTATTTTCAACAATTCTTTTTTGTTCAATTGTTCTATTGTAAATTGACCCGTGTAGATTCAGTGAAATTAATTTATCACCATGTTTAAAAGCAAATTGTCTTGCTATTAATGAACCTAAAGAAAAACCAACTAAGTGAATTTTTTTAAGATTTAATTCATTAATTAAATTCAATAATTGTTTTATAAAATCTTTAAAATTTAATTGATTTTTTTCTAAAGGTGTTTCCCCGTGTCCTATTAAGTCGTAAGTAAGGATACTATTATTTTTAAAAAATTCTATTTGCTGAGTCCAAATTTGTTTATTGAGACCTACGCCGTGTATAAAAACTATCGGTATAGTTTTATTTTTTTTTATAAAATTATATGAAGTCTTGAATTTATCAGAAGTTTTAGACATTGATATTTTATCTAGGATTTTTTAATCCCATTTCTTTCATATCTTGATATCTATCACCTGTTCTTGCATGAGCTCTGCCACTTGAGGCGCCTCCAATAGCTATAACAATTTCATCATCAAATGGTGCATCGTGAATTGTGAATTCATGAGTTAAATAATAAGGTCTCAAGCCGGAATCTGTTTTATGCATCATTGGAATGGAAATTTTCGATCCAGCTGGTCCTCTAGTATTGGTAAAACTTAAATAAGATGTTCCACCTACTGCATCTCTAAATTTATTACCAAATCTTAAAGTATGTATAAAAGCTGAAGCGTGTTCTATTTCTCCATTTAAACCTACT
>MDSV01236327.1_pt1 | contig 11185 bp, 8 predicted proteins | sample 810851 | NCBI WGS metagenome assembly MDSV01 (sample SAMN05326640, study PRJNA326480) | marine metagenome | isolation source: seawater | place: Atlantic Ocean: North East | collected 2012 | reverse complement strand
TGTTGTGCCCTCGGAAGCCCTAAACGGAACAACAGTCACACATACTTGGGCTCTAGAAAGAGGCGCCTCCCTCCTTCGTTGTCACGATGTGAAGGAAGCGCGTCAAGTGATAGAACTTCATCGCCATCTTTGCACAGGCAAAATGAATCAAAAGTGAATTTTCTACTTGAATCTTGGGAAGCCGTTTGGCCACTAATACAGTTTGGTGCTCGTATACTAGATGTCCTTCTCGTGTTAATCATTGTGCTTTGGCTTTACAGACTCACCAAGGGCACATCAGCAATCCCAGTTATCATGGGGCTTCTTGCGATATACCTCATCTGGAAAGTGGTCTCATGGGCTGGAATGCCAATACTTGCCGAATTGCTTGGTCAATTCATCGGGGTCGGAATTATTGCGATCATCATCGTCTTCCAACAGGAAATCCGACAATTCTTATTTTCAATCGGTGAAAGAGCAAATATTGACAAGCCCAAAATCTGGCTCGAAAAGCTTCTTAATCTTCGACACACAGAACGTTCACCGCTTCGTATAGATGAGATCACAATTGCCGTCAAGAAACTGTCTGACCGAAAAGAAGGGGCGCTCATCATTCTTCAACGCTTGTCTGACCTTACGCTCCACCTTCAGGGATCGACAAAACTCAACGCAGATATATTGGCATCGTTAATTGAGGCCACCTTCCATAAGGACAACTCAATGCATGATGGAGGTATGTACATTGCAATTGGACGCATTCGCGCTGTTCGGTGTGTTCTACCTGTCACCAAAAGAACCGACCTTCCCCCAGAACTCGGCATGCGACATCGCGCTGCGCTGGGACTTGCCGAAAAAACAGATGCGCTTGTCATTGTTGTCAGTGAAGAGACTGGCCTCATAAGTATCGCAATGGACGGACAGCTACATCGCGGCATTGCAGAGCAAGACCTCAACGAAATTCTTGACAAAGCGTTTACGCCAAAAAAGGAAGACGCAATAAAATAGAGCCTAATTTGGGGCTACGACAAGCTTTTCTGTCGCATTGACAACTCCTGACTGTGAATCAATGAGGGTGACGATATAGATACCATCCGTGAGTGCATGTATGTCGAGGTTCAGTCCATTCAATACTGGAATAGAATTTACCCTCAAGGCTTCACGACCACTTAAATCGTGTATGAGGACGTCACAATTTACAAATGAACCTGACAGAAGAAGTGATGAAGAAGCGGGGTTGGGTGTCAAGCCGAAAGTGGGAAGTTTGAAACCTGTTGACTCTATACTTTCAGGAATAGATGACGCCCTCAGAATAAAGAGTCCATCAAAATTACTCACGGCAATCGATCCGCTTGGGAAATAAGGGTAATTTGACCATGTCCCATCAAATCCTGTTAAATCGTCCTCAGGGTATGTATCGAAATATCCATATGGCTCGATAGCGCCATCCTCAAGGATTGTAGACACGCGGAGTCCACTTCTGTAATTCGACGCATAAAGAAGCCCGTTGTGCGTATATAGATTGTGATCCACGGCTGTGTTCTCTGCTTCGTAAAACCCAACAATGACCGGATTATCAAGATCATCCACATTCATCATGTACGTTCGCGTGTTGTTTCCGTTATTCGTTTCATCGAGTTCGTCGTTGAAGTAGACCATGTGATGGTCATCACTTAGCCACCCCTGGTGCGTGTAAAAACCATCTTCATACGAAATCGCTTTGATGAGATATACATCACTCTTATCTTCAGCATTGACAATGGAAATACCATTTTGACCATTAAAACAGAAGACGATTTCTTGCCCCTGATAATCTGTATCCAACCCGTGATAAATCACTGGCTGAACATCGTGAGAATAGGCGCCATCATATGAACCGGCGAGAAAGGGGCTCTCTGGATTGCTCACGTCAACAATATGAAGTCCGCCATCGAATGTATTTGTACCTACTCCATACACGTAATTTGTCTCTGGATTTGCAGCAACATTGTGGCAATTACCAAACCCTAGGTAATGCGATGTCGCAGTTATATTGAAAGGAAACCCACTAAGATCAAGCACTTGAGTCAAGTCCAAAATTTGCATGCCATGCATCCCCGCTTCACTGACAATAAACGCATAATCCCCAATCACCTTAATGTCTCTCCAAAGAGATGGAGATGTTGCACTAGGTAGGTTCGCGATGTAAGCGGGAGCAAGTGGGTCGGTAATTTCAACAACAGACATACCATCGGAGCGTCCAAAAAGAACAAATTCACGTCCAGATTCGGAATCAACCCAACCCCAGCAATCATTGCCGTTGTCTCCTCCTCCAACAGCAGAGAGGGGAAAATAAGTATAGAGATCATAACCGTCACACGCGTAATCTCCAGCAAAACCATTTTCACAAATGGTTTGGGCTGAAAATTCCGTATTGATATTCATTGCTGCAAAAACAACAAAAAGGAGGATAACAGTATGTTTCATTTTCTTGAGAAGTCGGTTTCCTTAGAGTTAAGAAGAAGTAATTTACAGGACTAGTTTAATGCGTTTACGTCTGGCAAAAAGTTAAATCTAGAGCTGTAGTTTTTCATTTGAGCAGTAAAGTTATCTGGATAGGTAAGATCAACATGAGAAATCTTACCTTCTGCGTCCCTTGTTGCTTCCATCCAAGGATTTATAAATCCTCCATACGGAGCGATACCCAAAGCGTCAGAACGGTCTAACACTTCCTGGTGGAGCTCTTGATCTACTTGCACACCGTAATCTTCAACCAACGCTTTCGCAGCCTCGTAATCTCCCTGAGATTTGATGCGTTGAACTTCTTTCAGCAAATCACCAAACAGACCTCTTAGCGCAACATAGTCCAAAACATCTACATAGGTTTTGTTGTTTTTTTTGTACTTCTTAATCACCCCATCCTCGAGACCTTTCTCGTAACACCAGTGACTTACCCAAGCACGATTTCGCATATGCGACTCTTCAATCACGTCGCCCAATTCGAGACGACGAATTTGAGTCAACATCCCATTGCGGATATAGCTGTCGTATTCTGCCCGACCGACCTCAAGTGTTTTCATGAGGTCAAGTTCCACAAGCTTTTCATCCAATAAGAAATAAAGGGCGACCAAGTCAGCACGACCTTCTTCAAGCGTAGAGCTGTACTCCATAATCGTTTCTTTAGGTGTAGCAACTCCCTCTTCCAGCTTCCCTGAAGCATGTCCGATGACTTCATGCATCGCGGTGTGAAGTTTTCCGGCCAAATCGCCATGTGCATTTACTCTGAGTTGTTCCGCTTCATCATGCGCAAATTCACTGAGCATTCCGCCGCCAGCAGCTTGTGCATATGCACCGACGATATTTCCCAAACTTACAGACTTTGACCCATGAACTTGACGAATCCAATTCGAGTTTGGCAAATTGACGCCAATCGGAGTTGAAGGGGAAGCATCACCCGCTTCACCTGCAACGTTAACAACGTTATAGGTAATCCCTACGACCTCGTCTTTCTTATGCTTTGGGTCAAATGGCATGTGGTCTTCAAACCACTGAGCATTGTCCATCAGCGTAGCCATTCTTTCAGACGCATCGAAATCCTTGATTTCAACAACTGTTTCGTAAGACCCTGTATATCCGAGTGGATCGTTGTAAACTTCGATGAATCCATTGATGTAATCTACATCCCCATTGACATCCTTGACCCAGTTAATGTTATACAAAGACCATTTTTCGAGATCACCAGTTTCGTAGTAATCAATCAGATGACGCATGGCAGCTGCCTGTTTGTCATTCTCGGTGTAGTTCAGTGCTTCATTTAACCACTTGATCACTTCAACAATCGCGTCATTGTATAGTCCGCCAAGTTTGTATGTTTCCTCAACAATTTCACCTGCCTTGTTTTTTACAAGACGAGAGTTTAATCCATACTCTACAGGACTACGGTCCCCTTCAACTTTAATCGACTCGAAATAAGCTTCTGCCTCTTCCGTGGTCACATTCGGTCCATAAAAATTGACGGAAGATCCTTCTACAAGACCTGCTTCACGATCTAATTCAACCTTTTTTGGTTGAACAGTTGGATCGAGCATCACTTTGCGGATTTCGTCATCACAGGTGGTATCCGTTGATGAAAGAAGATGGTCAAAGTATGCTTCTGAAAATGCTGGGATGTGCTTCTTGTTCGAGTAGTGGTGGTGAATGCCATTCGAAAACCAGATGCGCTTTAAATACGTCTCAAAACGATTCCAACCTATTGTCCCTCGATCACCGCTGTAGTTTTCATGAATAGATTCTAGCATGCGTCGGATGCGAAGGTTATAGCGGTTGTTTTGGTCATACATCATGTCACGCCCACTGAGACCAGCCATATTCAAACAGTACACGAGGGATTGCTGACTCTCAGAGAGCTTCTCCCAACCTGGGACCTGATAACGTACAATTTTTAAGTCTGCAAACTGCTCCGCTTGCCAAACAAAACCTTCTGAATCAGCTTCACCAGCTCCATCAGAGAATGTGGTGAGATCAAGCTGTTGGAAATCTTCTTCCAGAGGAGTTGAATGACATGCCGTAAAGCATACGATTGAGATTACCGTTGCCCAAAGAGCAAAAATCGTATTTGAAAAGTATATTTGACGCATTATAATCTAATTTTAATTGATGGCAAGTTACAATGCTATCTTTGCTCGAAGTACTTATTTCATTGCGTAAAACATCAATTCTACTATTAAAAGCATTTCTCGGTCCTTTGGCCGTGACATTCCCTGTTGCACTATTTGTTCTAGACATGCAATTTTTATGGGTTTATGCTGATGAATTCATGGGGAAAGGAATTGAACCTTGGGTGATTTTAAAATTGATCTTTTTTGCTTCAGCCAGGATTGTAAACCTGGCTCTTCCCTTAGCAATATTGGTTGCGAGCATCATGGCACTCGGTAATTTGGCTGAAAGAAATGAGTTAACTGCGATGCAGTCTGCTGGAATGTCTCTCCTGAATATCATACGGCCGTTGATCATTCTTATGCTGATTATTTCTGCCGGAGCACTGTGGTTCTCGAGCAGTGCTTGGCCCAGCGCAAACGTAAAATTCAGAGCATTACTTTATTCTGTCACACGTCAAAGACCTGCTTTAAATATACGCCCAGGCGTCTTTTATACCGGGATTGAAGGGTTTGCCATTAGAGTGGAGAGCAAGGATTCCAAAGGGACCATGACGGATATCTTAATTCACGATCACCGCAATCAAGAAGAAGGCTCCTCTAGAATAATTAGAGCAGAAAGCGGAACAATGAATCACGACTCTAACCGTGAAGAACTTGTGATTGAATTATACAACGGGGCGAGTTATGAAGAACAACCTGAAAGCAACGTCAGAAGAAAGGAAAAACTACATCCACATATTATCGCAGCCTTTGAATCTCAAATTTTACGAATTGATTTGCAATCTTTAGACTTTGATCTCGCTGATGAAGATTTATTCAGAAGATCCTATGAGATGATGTCCCTGCATCAACTTAAAACAGCCACAGATTCATTAGACAAAATGGCCGATTTTGAACGGAATGAGATTGTAAAATATGGAAAACGAGGCATACGGTATTTTTCAGATTCATTGCGTCTTTTAGAACCCAATAATTCAACACCACATTTCTTATCGACGTTAACCCGAGTTGAGAGAAACAACACCTTTTCTAGAGCGAAAGAGCTCTCGAGAAGTCAGATGAAAGGTATTGAAAATGCCTTGGAAAAAGTCAAAGGAAGAACATTGAGAAGAGACAGACACGCGATCGAATGGCACAGAAAATTTATCTTGGCCATCAGTTGTTTGGTCTTGTTTTTTGTGGGCTCCTCTATCGGGTCGCTCACCAGAAAAGGAGGTTTGGGAATGCCTGTCCTACTTGCGATAGGTGTGTTTCTTTCGTATTATATCATCTCGATGGTCGGGGAGCAAATGGTGAGATCCGGCACACTCGGACCAGATATAGGAATGTGGCTTAGCACAATCATACTTGTCCCATTTGCTATGCTCCTTACATATTTCTCCATCAAAGGAGGCCGAAAACACTTGCGCATCCCCCCTGCCATTTTCACATCCTCACAAAATCAAAGTCGAAAAGATGCGCATCCTACAACTTTGTCCTAAACCCCCACGGCCAGCTCGTGACGGCGGTTGTTTAGCCATGGATGCGATGACACGGGGACTTTTGGCAGATGGTCATGTTGTAAGAGTACTTGCGATCAGTACCGAGAAACATCCGCACATCACTGAACATCTTGATTCTGATTACATTACTACAACAAAATTTCAAACTGTAGATATAGAAACAGCCTTAAATCCCATAGATGCGCTCCGTCATTTAATTGCGGGCGAAAGCTATCACATTGGTCGGTTTCATTCCCCTGACTTAACGCGTAAACTTGAGCACATACTTCGTGATGAAGTTTTCGACGTTGTCATTCTAGAATCGCTTTTCATGGCATCATACGAGGCATCTGTTCGTCGCCTCAGTGCTGCACGTGTGGTTTTAAGAGCGCACAATGTTGAACATCAGATTTGGCAGGGACTTACAAAAGAAGCGAGAATAGGACCGAAAAAATGGTACCTCTCAAAACTAACGTCACAGCTTAAGAAATATGAAATCAATCACCTGAACAACTTCGATGCTGTACTTCCAATTAGCGAAGGTGACGCCTTAATTTTTAAAGACTTAGGCGTAAAAACCCCCATGCACGTCTCTCCTTTCGGAATGGATTTCGAAGAACGACCAGCTGCATCTACTTTCACATCTGTAGACCATGTCTTTCATTTGGGGTCCATGGACTGGTTGCCCAATATTCAAGGCGTAGAGTGGTTGATTAAAGAAGTATGGCCAAAAGTAAGAGAACAGAATCAGAACGCAAATCTTTTTCTGGCAGGCAGAAACATGCCCGAAAGCTTTAAATCCGATGTTTCCTTAGGCATCCACGTCATCGGAGAAGTTGAAAACGCCGCCGAATTTTTGACACGCAATGGCATTATGACAATCCCTCTTTTAACGGGTTCAGGAATGAGAGTAAAAGCCGTCGAAGGAATGTCGGCAGGAAGACCCACTGTAAGCACCGAAATCGGCGTCGATGGATTGGCGCTGGTACATGGCGAACACGCTTTAGTGGCGAACGCACCTGCAGAATTCGCGAAGCACATCCTATTGCTACTTGAATCATCTGACACCGCAAATAGAATAGCACAATCTGGACAAACGTTTATGAGGCATAAGTTTTCAAATAAAAACATCATTTCAGACCTCGTAAAGTTTCTGAAAAAGCTAGTTTAACTCTGTATCTTTACGAAATGAAAGTGAATTATATAATCTCCCAAGTCAACGTGCGATTTGTTTCAATTTTTATTTGTTTTATCTGTATCGCAACTGGATGTAACAATCCCACACTAACGGAGACACCCACTCATCCTGGCGTCCCTGGATTCGATTGGGAAAATGACCCTTTGGAAGTCACCATTAACGAATCACAGCTCGTTTCAGGAATCGGCAGTGATACTCTGAATCTAATCGCAAAAGATATGTATACCTATTTCCACACAATGAATACTGGCGATTCTGCAGATTGGATTACTCATCTTACGCACTTCCCTGTTCACAAATTCAATGACACTGCTATGCTGAATACGCAGTTTGCAGGAATCACTCATTGGAAGAAGAAAGGATTCATAAATCGCATGGAAAAATCAGACATTAAATTTGTGAGTGAATGGATCCAAGAGGAAGACCAAATGGTTGCTATTATCGGAAGTGACATTGACTTCTATATGGATTTCCTCCCAAACTTTGAAGGAAATCCTGAGGGAATGCGCTTTGTGATAGGCGATAAATATGGCAGTGAAAACATCACATACAATGCTTACAATGAATTGGACGAAAATGGAGATTCTCTTCAAATCAGAAACTGGCATGCTCACGCATACTCGAATCTTTTCGCCATTACCACATACGACACTTTACATTTCAGCTTCTTGCCTGTAGGCTTTAACAAAGCTGCTTTTGGTAAGGACTTGATGGAATCCTCAACCATGTTGTCATTGTTGCGTCAATCACGTGAATACGACAACAAGCAATGAGTTCTACTGAAAATTGCTTTGTCCTCAATGAATGGGACACACTTAAAAAAGTCGTCGTGGGCTCTGCAACGTCTTGGGGGCCTACCCCATCGGCGGAAGAAGCTGTTGACCCGAAATCAAGAGAACATATCCTTGCGGGCACGTACCCGACTGAATCTGATGTTCAAAAAGAATTGGATGCCTTTGTTGACATTCTAGAAGCCCACGGAGTTGAAGTGCTTAGGCCAAAACCAATTCCAAACCTTAATCAAATTTTCACCAGGGACGTAGGAGTGACACTTTGTGACAAATTCATTCGTTCTTCAATGATTCCCGAAAGAGCGCCTGAATGGGATGGAATCAGCAGCTTGAGCACACACATCACACCAGAAAACACCCTTACACCTCCAGAAGGCGTAAGGTTAGAAGGTGGAGACATTATGCCCATGAGTGACGAAATATGGATGGGGTATAGCGAAGAAGAAGATTTTAACATCTATAAAACATCCAGAACGAATAGAGCAGCTATTCATTGGCTTCAAGCGCAATTCCCAAAAGCAAAAATCCGTTCTTTTGAACTATCTAAATCAGATAAAGATCCGTATGCCAATGCTTTGCACCTTGATTGCTGCATCTGCCCTTTAAGCAATGGCCATGCTATTTTCCATCCAGAGGGAATGAAAAACCCGGAAGATATAAAGTGGATCCGAAAAAAATATAATGGGAAACTTATGGAAGTGAGTGCGGATGCCATGTACAACATGCACTGCAACATATTTAGCATCTCCCCCACGACAATCGTAAGTGAAACCGGGTTCACTGAAGTCAATGCCCAACTTCGAACTTGGGGATATACAGTCATTGAAACCCCATTTAAAGAGACAGGCAAACTCGAAGGCCTCCTCCGTTGTAGCACTTTGCCCCTTTTAAGAGAGAAATGAAAGCACAGAGCACCCCGAATATCCTGATGGTCAGACCGACTGCGTTTAGGATGAATGAAGAAACTGCCGGAAACAATTATTACCAAAAAGTTCTCGACCATGTTTCTCCTGAAGACGTTGTAGATCAGGCGCTAGAAGAATTCGACAACATGGTCGAAATGCTTCGGTCGGAAGGTGTGAATGTCATCGTTTTTGAAGATGATCCGGAAACAGACACTCCCGACGCGCTTTTCCCTAACAACTGGGTCAGCTTTCACTCTGACGGAAGAGTGGGACTTTATCCCATGTTGGCTGAAAACAGACGTCTAGAACGACGTGAGGACATCTTATTTGACCTTGAACACGTTCATGGATTTAAAATTTCAGACGTCCTAGACTTTACTGAATTTGAAAACCATTCCGTATTCCTTGAAGGCACTGGAAGTATCGTTCTTGACCGTTTACATTCAAAAGCGTATGCTGCACTCAGTCCCAGAACGGACCGCAACGCTTTTGAACAATTCTGTAACACTTTTGAGATGGAAGGAATCTGTTTTGAATCATTACAACCCGTGGAAAACCGCCGTGAACAGATCTATCACACAAACGTCATGATGTGTATCGGTTCAGGTTGGACTACCGTCTGTCTTGACAGTTGTGACCATCCTGAGGACAGAGAGATTCTTAAAAATTCGCTTAAAGAGAATGACCTTGAGATCATCACGCTTTCTGAAGATCAAATCGCACATTTTGCCGGCAACATGCTTGAGGTATCCTCAACATTAGATGATACCCCTAGAATTGTCATGAGTAAATCTGCGCATCAAGCATTGGATAAAATTCAGATAGAAAAAATCTCTAAATTTGGGAAAATTATTTCAATTCCACTCGACATTATCGAAGCGTGCGGGGGTGGATCTGCACGATGTATGATGGCAGAAGTACACCTCCCTAAACACAAATCTTAGCATGCTGCAACTCGAAAAACGACTTACCGAGGCTGTCTCTTCAGCTTGCAATTCACTTTACGGGTCTCGTCCCAGTGACACTCAAATTTCAATACAAAGTACGCGGTCAGAATTCCAAGGGGACAGGACTGTTGTCGTATTTCCTTTTTCGAGACTTGCAGGAAAGTCTCCTGAAGATACCGGCAAAGAAATAGGCGCTTATTTGGTGCAACAGGAAGAGATTATTGTTGACTTTCAAGTTGTCAAGGGATTTCTTAACTTAAGTATTTCTGATGAATATTGGGCTTACGCTTTAAATCAGGCCATTTTACAAAAGGACACCTTCGGTCGAAACACTCCTGGCTCCAAGTCACAAATCATGGTAGAGTACAGCTCTCCCAACACCAACAAACCCTTACATCTTGGGCATTTACGAAACATTTTCCTCGGCTACAGTGTTGCTGAAATCCTCAAAGCTGCCGGTCACGATGTGGTGAAAGTCCAAATCATAAACGACCGTGGCATTCATATTTGTAAATCCATGATTGCGTGGAAACTTTTCGGGAACGGAGAAACACCCACTTCTACAGGTGAGAAAGGAGACAAACTTGTAGGTCGTTACTACGTTTTATTTAACCATCATTATAAAGCGGAAGTAAAAGAACTCATCGCATCAGGTGCAGATAAAGAAACTGCTGAATCTCAAGCCCCTATTCTTTTAGCTGCGCGTGATTTACTTCACAAATGGGAGTCTGAAGATCACGAGGCCAAAGCACTATGGTCTACGATGAACGGGTGGGTCTATGAGGGATTTGATTACACCTACAGAGAAATGGGCGTCGATTTCGACAAACTTTATTACGAATCCGACACCTATCTCACGGGAAAGTCTCAAGTCGAGGCTGGACTCGCTTCTGGAGCATTTACCCAACGGGACGACAACTCAATCTGGGTTGACCTCTCTGACGTAGGTTTAGATGAAAAGCTACTCCTTCGCAAAGACGGGACATCTGTATATATGACTCAGGATATCGGCACAGCCATACTCCGCTTCAAGGACTACCCTTCCCTTGATCGCCAAGTATATACTGTAGGCAATGAACAAGAATATCACTTCAAAGTTCTTTTTGAAATCCTCTCCAAGCTTGGTCTAGAACAAGCATCTAGATGTCATCATCTTTCATATGGCATGGTAGAGCTCCCTGAGGGCAAGATGAAATCTCGTGAAGGTACTGTCGTCGATGCTGACGACATCATGGCAGAGATGAAAACGA
>MDSV01173869.1_pt1 | contig 11185 bp, 13 predicted proteins | sample 810851 | NCBI WGS metagenome assembly MDSV01 (sample SAMN05326640, study PRJNA326480) | marine metagenome | isolation source: seawater | place: Atlantic Ocean: North East | collected 2012 | reverse complement strand
TAGTGTAGTATTCATTTAATATATACTCTTGATTCCATTTCCTACTGGATCTATATACAGCATAGGAAATTTAATATGTCAAAAAAATGTGAACTAACAGGCAAATCTCCTTTGAAAGGTCATAAAGTGAGCCATGCAAATAACAAAGCAAAAAGAAAGTTTTTTCCAAATCTAAAAAAAATTACTTTCAAAAGTAATATATTAAAGAGAAATATTAAACTTAATGTAAGCAATTCGGCACTCAGAACTGTTGATTATAAAGGTGGGCTAGATTTTTATTTAAAAAGTGTTAAATCATTTAAATTATCTCCAAAGGCAAAAAAATTAAAAACAAAAATAATATCAATCACAAAACAATAATTTTTGATGATTAAGGTAAAAAACCGTTTATTTTTTGTTTTAGCATTCTCAATGGGCTTGGTAGTAGCTCTATCTAACTATCTTGTTCAATTTCCTATTACATATATGAATCTGGAAGAAATTTTTACTTATGGAGCTTTTAGCTATCCAGTTGCTTTTTTAATAACCGATTTAGCAAATCGAAGATATGGAAAAGAAATAGCAAGAAAAATTGTTTATGTTGGTTTTATTTTAGGTTTATTTTTAACTTTATATTTTTCTACTGATTTTTCAAATTTAATATCCAAAAGAATAGCAATTGGATCTGGAATTGCTTTTTTAACAGCACAATTATTAGATGTGCAAGTATTTGATAAATTGAGGGAAAAAGTTTGGTTTGTGGCTCCATTTGTTTCCTCATTAATTGGATCTGTAATTGATACTTTTTTATTTTTTTCTATTGCATTTTATGGAACAGGAATAAATTGGATAACATTATCTTTTGGTGATTTGTTTATAAAAATATTTGTTGCAATAATAATGCTTATTCCTTTTAGACTTTTACTTTCTACTGTAAAAGAAATTGAGGATGTAGAAAAAATTAGTGTATAGTTTTGTAAGTTTTCTCTGAAAAAAGCTTTGTTAGTTGATTAATCATTACATCACCAAGTTCTTGAACATCAGCTATTTTTATAGCTCTTTTATAGTATCTTGTTACATCATGCCCAATACCAACTGCGAGTATTTCAACACTTGAATTTTCTTCAATCCATTTAACGGTTTGTTTTAAATGTTTTTCTAGGTAGTCACCAGAATTTACTGATAATGTTGAATCATCAACAGGGGCGCCATCAGAAATTACCATTAATATTTTTCTTTCCTCTTTTCTTATATTTATTCTCTTAAACGCCCAAAGAAGGGCTTCACCATCAATATTTTCTTTTAATAATCCTTCTTTAAGCATTAGTCCCAAATTTTTTCTTGATTGTCTCCAGGGTTTGTCAGCAGCTTTATATATTATATGTCTCAAATCATTTAACCTTCCTGGATTTTTTGGTTTATTTTCTATATTCCACAGCTCTCGGCTTTTTCCACCTTTCCAATTTTTTGTTGTAAAACCTAAAATTTCTACTTTAACCGAACATCTTTCCAAAGTTCTTGAAAGAATATCTGCGCAGATAGCAGCAACAGATATAGGCCTTCCTCTCATTGATCCGGAGTTATCAATCAGAATAGTAACGACAGTATCTTTAAATTCAGTTTCTTTTTCCATTTTGTAAGAAAGTGAATGGAAAGGATCAATTATTACTCTTGATAATTTTGAAGCATCAAGAATTCCTTCCTCCAAGTCAAATTCCCAAGATCTATTTTGTTTTGCCAACAATTGTCTTTGTAGTTTATTAGCTAGCTTTGATACAAGATTTTGTAAATTAATAAGTTGTTGATCTAGATTTTTTCTCAGTCTTGTAATTTCTTCTTCTTTTTCTAATTCTTCTGCCTTTTTAACTTCATCATAGTTGCTGGTATAAATCTTGTATTTTTCTTTTGATAAACTTTTTTTAAGATATTTTGCGTCAACCTGAACTTCTTTTTCATTCATTTGATTTTGATCTTCTTTCTCATCAATAGATTCGACGCTATCATTAGAAACATTTAAATCTGAATCTTCGCTTACTTCTTCGTTTTTTTCAGATGAATTAGAGTCCTCATCATTTTCTTCAGATGAGGAAGAATTCTCGTTTTGACTCTTTTGTTCCTCTTGTTTTTCTTTTGATTCTGTATCTTCGAATTCAAGATTATCAATTAACTCTGTTACCAATTGAGCGTATGTATTTTGATCTTCAATAAAATTGCCTAATTCTTTTAATTTTGGATTTAAATTTTTATCGAATAATTCTTTCCAATAATTGAGTGTTTTTTTTGTAGCTTTATTTTGCTTTATTTTAAAAAAATGACTTCTTAAATACAATTCAAAAGCTTCTGTTATTGGAACATCTGCATCCCCTTTTACTTCCTCTTCCTTCCTTTTTTTAAATTTATTTTCGTAACATTGAATAATATTATTTTTCACTCCTTTTAATTTATCAGATCCTATTTTTTCATATCTAATTTTTTCTGCAATGGCATATAGAGCTTTAGCCATTGATCCTCTTGGCTCATTTTTTTGGTAAATATTACTATTATTATATTTAATTTTGAGAGCTTCAGAGTCTGCAAAAGCTCGTAAATTTGTAAAATCTTGTAAGCTTTTTAAATTTGCAACTTCTGGCAAATTTAATGAATTTTTTTTTGATGTATTGCTATTATCAAATTTAATTTCAAGATCAAAATTTTCTGAAATGGCTTTCACAGCAGAAGAAACTGCTGATTTGAATCTTTCTTTTAGAAGCTCACGTTCATCCATTTTAAAAATTTATATTTTGATATTAATTGAAGACTCTGGCAAATCTTCCCCAAAGCATCTTTGGTAATATTCTGCAATTACGTTTTTTTCCAAATCATCGCATTTATTTAAAAATGTTACTCTAAATGCATATCCAATATCTTTAAATATTTCTGAATTTTCAGCCCAATGCATTACAGTTCTAGGACTCATTACTGTTGAAATATCTCCATTTACAAATCCTTTTCTACTTAAGTCAGCAACTTTGATCATATTTGAAACAACTTCTTTACCATCTTTAGTGTTAAAACTTTTATTTTTTGCAAGAATTATTTCTAATTCCTTATCAAATTTTAAATAATTTAAAGTTGTAACGACATTCCATCTGTCCATCTGTCCCTGATTTATTTGTTGCGTACCTTGATAAAGACCGCTTGTATCTCCAAGTCCTATTGTGTTAGTGGTTGCAAACAATCTAAAATATGGATTTTGTTTTAAAATTTTATTTTGATCTAACAAAGTAAAATTTCCTTCTTTTTCTAAAACTCTTTGAATTACAAACATTACATCTGGTCGTCCAGCATCATACTCATCAAAAACAAGAGCGACGGGATTTTGTATAGACCATGGCAGTATACCTTCTCTAAATTCTGTTATTTGTTTGTTATCTTTAATTACAATTGCATCCTTTCCGATTAAATCAATTCTACTTATATGGCTGTCTAAATTTACTCTTATGCATGGCCAGTTTAATCTTGCTGCAACTTGTTCTATATGAGTTGATTTCCCTGTTCCGTGGTAGCCTTGAATCAAAACGCGTTTATTAAATGAAAAACCAGAAATTATGGCTAATGTAGTATCCCTATCAAATTTGTAGTTACTATCTATTTCGGGAACATATTCATTTTTTTTAGAAAATCCATCCACCTTCATTTCAGTATCTATTCCAAAAATTTGATTTACAGAAACTTTAATATCGGGAACTATTTCACTTAAACTTGTCATAATTGTTATTTTTTTATCATTATCATTTTTAGATGGCTATAGGCCAAAGTTATTTTTTTAAGTTTATCTTCAAATTGCTTACTACCTGAGTTTTTATCAGGGTGAAATTTTTTTACAAGCATTTTAAATTTTTTCTGTATAATTGGCCAACTTGCATTCAATTCCAACCCCATAATTTTGAATGCATCCATATCTTTTGCAGTTAATTTTTTTCCATTTAGTTTATGAGAATTTTTTTCATTTTTGAAAAAGTTAAATTTATCATTTAAAGCATTATTCCACAAAATATTAAAAAAATTATCGGAAGAACCAAATTCCTGAGTAGGACGATGCCAAGTCATATCTGATTTTATAAAATCTTCAATTTCACTTTGATTCATGCCATCAAAATAGTCCCAGCTTTTATTAAATAACTTAACATGTTCTTTGCACAACCATTTATAGTTTTTGCTATTATCTTTCTCTATTGGCGCCTTATAATCACCCTTTTCTCTGCAATTTTCCCATTCACAAATGTTTTTCATTCTTTAAAACTATTACATGTTTTGGTATTTTTGAAGTAAAATCATGTCAATTTATAATGAAATAAAAAAAAAAATTAATGATGCAATTAATCCAAAAGATATAATATTAATTGACAATTCCAGCCTTCATAAAAAACATAAATCTTTTGATAAAAATAAATTTCATTTTAGAATTATAATAGAATCAAAAAAATTAAAGCAAATGAGTAAAATTGAAGCGCATAAGAAAATTTTCTCCATTTTAAAAGAAGAAATGAAAAGCAAAATACACGCTTTAGAAATAGAGATAATTTAATACTTAAAGTTTAAGCAAAGTATGATTTTAAAAATTTTTTAATTTCAGTATCTTTCAAATTAATTTGCTTAGGCTTAGTTGTTTTGCCAATTTTTTTTAGTAAAATTAAACTGATTTTAGTATTTATATTTTTTTTGTCTTTTTTCATAAAATTAATAATTTTATTAATTTCATTTTTTTTAAAAAATTTTTTTATATTCATTAAAAGTTTTAAATTTATATAATGCTTTTTTATTAATGTTAACTCTCTCAAAGATAATAATTTTTTTTTGTTAGATAAATCACTTGCAGCTATCATACCCAGCAAAACAGCTTCGCCATGGTTTAATTTTTTAGAAAAATTTTTAGCCCCTTCAAATCCATGTGCAAAAGTATGACCAAAATTTAATATCATTCTTAAATCTTTTTCTTTTTCATCTTTAGAAACTATATTACTTTTAATTTTGCAACTTTTAAAGATAGCCTTAATTAAAAGCTCTTTACTTTTTCCCTCTATAATTTTTTTTCCATTTTTTTCTAACCATATAAAAAATTTTTTATCCAAAATTAATGCATGTTTTAATATTTCCGCGTACCCGGAAACAATTTCTCTTTGGGGCAGGCTATTTAATACTATCGGATCACTTATTATAAAATCGGGTTGATAAAAAGTTCCTATAAGATTTTTACCTTGATCAGAATTAATTCCAGTTTTACCACCTATTGAAGCATCCACTTGTGCTAATAAAGTAGTTGGAATATTTACAAATTTTATTCCCCTTTTTGTTAAGCTTGAAATAAAAGCTGATAAATCACCTATTACCCCACCTCCAAAAGCAATCAAACAATCTGATCTATTAAAATTTTTTTTTAATAGTTGTTGAATAATTTTATTAGCAACAGTAAGGCTTTTGTTCCTTTCATTCGCAGATAATTTAAAAATTTTTATATCATAACTTTTTAAAGATTTTAGTAATTTTGATAATAATTTTTTTGGTAATTTATTATCAGTAACTATAGATATTTTTTTAACATTAGGAAGATTTTTTTTAATTAATTTTCCAGCATTACTTAAAGTATTATTACCGAAATAAATTGAATAATTTTTTGTTTTTGTTTTAATGTTTAGTTTTATAGTTTTCATAATAAAATACAATTTTTTTTGCTATTTCTTGTTTTGTCATTTTGTTACAATTAATTTTATATTTAGCTAATTTATAAATATTTTTTCTTTTTAAGTATAATTTTTTAATTATTTCTTCGGCATTTTCTTGGTTTAATAAAGGTCTTTTTTTGTTCCATTTTACTCTTTGAGTAATAGTTCTTAGATTTAAATCTAACCAAAAAGATAGGGAATTTTTTAGAATTAAATTCCTTACGTTTTTGTTTGTAAATGCACCTCCTCCTAAAGCCAAAACAGTTTTATTTTTTTTAAGACATTCTAAAATTTCTTTTTCTTCTTCAATTCTAAAAAAATTTTCACCTTTCTTTTCAAAAATTTCCCATATTTTCATAGACCATTTTTTTTCAATATTTAAATCTGTATCTATAAATTTTAAATTAAGCTTTTTGGCGACAATTTTGCCCAAAGTGGATTTACCAACGCCCATCATTCCCAACAAAACTAGGTTTTTTTTCACAGTATTAGTTATTTTAAATTTGATTTTTCACAATTATGTCTTATTTTTCAGTGTAAATACAATTTAACAAATATGCAACTTAGATTAAAACCCAGAACAAGTAGAAACTTTATTAGTAAAATTTTAGTAATTAAAATACTTTTAATTTTAATAGTCTTCTTTATAGGAATATTTTTGCTTGATAAAATAGATTTTCCAGCACCAACTAAATTTATTAAGCAAGAAATCAGTAATGATAAGCTTATCACACTTAAGTAAATTAATAGTTTTTTTAATATTCTTTAAGATTTTAACTTTCAATTTTGCAGTTGCTGAAAATGAAGCAGCAGATATTTGGGAGCAAAATAACAATGAAGAAGAAAAAAATGACACAAATACTGATAAAGACATAACAATAGAAAGTCCAATCCTTTCAGGAGATATAAAAAAAATCGTAATTAAAATTGATGAGGATAACCTTGAAACACAAACAGAATCAGTAATAGGAATATTTGACCCAGAAGAAAATAATTTTAATTTAAATATGTGGTCTAATACAGATGGCAGTGAAATAAAAAAAGTTTTTAACCGAATAAATAAACTTAAACTTTCAAAAATTTCCGAAGATTTACTTTTTCAAGTTTTATTTACAAATGCATATCCCCCAAAAAATAATTTAAGTTCAGAAGAATTTTTAAAAATAAAAGTTGATTGGTTAATTAATAAAAAGCGAATTAAAGATTTAGAGACACTATTAAAAAATAACCCAGAGGTAGGAAAAAATTCTAAAGCTGTGAAATTTTTGGTAAATGAATATTTATCTATGGCGAATATTAAATCTGCATGTGAAAAAATAAATTTTATAGATTCAAAAATTGAAAATAATTATTTAGAGAAATTTTCAATTTATTGTCTAATAAAAAATGATCGTAAAGAAGAAGCTCAATTAGTTTTTGACCTTTTATTAGAGAGAGGTTTAAAAGATAAATTTTATGAAAATAAAATTAATTATTTACTTGGAATAGAAAATCAAACAAATCAAAAAATTGTAGATAATAATTTATTAAATTTTTATCTATCCTATATAACTAGTGAAAACTTTAAATATGAACCTACTGATAAAACAGACCCATATATTTGGAGATATCTTTCTTCTGCTAACTTGATCGAAGTAAATAATTTTGAGGATGAAGAAGTGATATTAACTTACGAGCAAGCTGCGGCGCAAGATTCTTTTGACAAAAAAGAAATATTTAATATTTATTTAAAAGTTAATTTTAATTTTAATCAATTATCTAATTCAGAAGAATTGTATAAAAATTTACCCAACTACAAAGCCAGAGCTCTAATCTATCAAAGTATTTTATTAAGCGATAATGTAGAAAGAAAAATTAGTTTGGCTTTTTTACTTAAAAAATTATTTATTAAGGATAAGATTTATTTAGTTTATGCAGATGAGTTGTCAAATATTTTACGATCTATTGATTCACAAGATATTCCAGAAGCATATGCTGAAGTTGTGGTGGAACATTTAAATAAAAAAAATGATAAAAAAATAAAGTTTGATAATGAGATATTGCATAGATCGAAAGTAATAAAGCATTTCCTTAGTGAAAATTTAGAAAAATCTAGAACAGAAAAAGATTTTAAATCTGTTTATAAAAAAATTAAGAGAAATAAAAAATATTTTATTTCAATAAAAGATATTGTTGTTCTGGACTCTTTAGTCGCAGATGGAATTTCTTTACCTGAAGATTTAAAATATACTCAATTATCTTCTGAGTTAACGGTTCCAAAAAATTTATATGATTTAGCAAGCCAAAACCAAATTGGCTTAGTTATGCTTAAAATTGTTGAAATAATTGGAGAAGACAATGTGAATAATTTAGATCCTGAGACCATCTATTTTTTAACTAAAATACTAAACGAACTAAAATTAAAAAAAATAAGAAATATTATTTTAAGTGAAGCATTGCCAGTCAGAACATAGCTTGCTTTATTAAAGTATTTCAATTACTTGACTAAGAAAGTCTTATAATTTATTCATATTCAAATGGCGCTTAGACAAATTTTGACAGAACCAAATGAGATATTAAGAAAAAAATCTCTTCCAGTAGATAATGTAGATAAAGATTTGCAAATTCTCATGGATGATATGCTAGAGACCATGTACGCTGCTCCAGGCATTGGTTTGGCTGCTATTCAAGTTGGAGTACCCAAAAGAGTAATTGTTCTAGATATCGAACAAAAAGAAGGAGAAAAAAAACCACTTTTTTTTGTTAATCCTGAAATAATCCAAAAGTCAAAAAATTTATCAACATATGAAGAAGGCTGTTTATCTGTGCCTGGTCAATTTGCTGAGATTGATAGACCTGATAAGTGTCATATAAAATATTTAGATTACTATGGTGAAAAAAAAGAAATCAATGCAGAAGGTATGCTTGCAACATGTATTCAACATGAAATAGATCATTTAGAAGGAATATTATTTATTGATCATTTATCAAAATTAAAAAAAACAATGATTATAAAAAAACTTTCAAAACAAAAGAAAGCTCTAGAAAGAATTGTAGTTTAAATTCAATAATAAAATAATGTCACTTAATATAGTTTTTATGGGAACGCCCGAGTTCTCAGTTCCAGCTTTAGAATTATTACTTAAAAATAAATTTAATATAGTAAAGGTTTATACTCAGCCACCGAAAAAATCAAAAAGAGGCCAAAAAATAAATCCATCTCCAATAGAAGAGTATTGTAAAAAAAATAAGATAAGTTTTAGAAATCCAGAAATTTTAAATACCCAAGAGGAGCTTAAGATTTTCAAAGAATTATCAGCAAATCTAATTATTGTTGTTGCTTATGGAAAAATAATTCCAAAAAATTTTTTAAATAAAACCAAATTTGGATTTATTAATATTCATGCCTCATTACTACCTAAATGGAGAGGAGCGGCGCCAATTCAAAGAGCCATAATGAACGGAGATAAAAAGATAGGGGTAAGCATTATGAAGATTGAAGAAAAATTGGACAGCGGACCTATTTTAGCGTCGAAGGAATTTGCATTAGATATAAATGAAAATCATGGAGAAATTGAAAAGAAACTTTCTTTGGAGGGTGCAAATTTATTGATCCAAAGCTTAAAATCTATTGAAAGTGGAAATGCAAAATTTTTAAATCAGGATTCTAATAAAGCTACATATGCAAAAAAAATAGATAAAAATGAAACAAAGATTAATTGGAATAAAGATGCTAATAAAGTTTTAGCACATATTCACGGTTTAAGCCCAAATCCTGGAGCTTGGTTTGAATTTAATAAAGAACGGTTTAAAGTTTTAAAAGCCAAAATATTACCAGAAAATGGAGAGTCTAGTTATGTTCTTGATGATCACTTAACCGTTGGATGTAAGTCAGGAGCTATTCAAATTTTGGAACTACAGCGCCAAGGTAAAAAAAAACAAACCACTAAAGAATTTTTACTAGGTAAGAAAATTACTAAAGGAATGATCTTGGTTTAATGCAAAGATATAAAATCATAGTAGAATATGATGGGACACCATTTGTAGGATGGCAATTTCAAAAAAATGGACAATCTGTCCAGGAAGTATTACAAAAAGCAATATTTGATTTTTCAAAAGAAAAAGTAGTTGTTACAGCCGCCGGAAGAACAGATTCAGGTGTACATGCCTTGGCGCAGACAGCACATTTCGATTTAAAAAAAAAAATGAAAAAAAAAAATCTTTTATTAGCCATCAATCAAAATATTGGAAATAAATCAGTGACAGTTTTAAAAATAAATAAAGTAAATAAAAAATTTCATGCAAGATATGATGCTAAAAAAAGAACTTATTTATATTTAATAATTAACAGACAGTCACCATTAGCTCTTCAGAAAAATAAAGCATGGCACATAAGGAAAAGTTTGGATATCAGCTCTATGAAAACAGGAGCTAAAATATTACTGGGAACGCATAATTTTTCTACTTATAGAGCGGCAGCTTGTGGTGCTAAATCGCCAATTAGAACCATGGAAAAAATTTTAGTAAAAAAAAATAAAGACAAAATTACTTTACAATTTACTTCTAGGTCATTTTTACAACAGCAAGTCAGATCAATGGTAGGGTGTATAAAATATCTGGGAGAAGGAAAATGGAATTTATATGATTTTAAATATTCTTTTAAATCAAAAAATCGTTCAAAATGTGCACCTCCAGCACCTGCTTGCGGATTATATTTAAAAAAAATTGCTTATTAAAATTCCATTAATGATTGTACATGGTAATCAACACTTTCTTTAAGAGCGTCTAGATCGTATCCACCTTCTAAAATAGATACTACTTTCCCCCCACAAAACTCTTTTGCAAGTGTTAATATTCTTTTTGTTAAAGTGTAATAGTCTTTCGATTCTAGATTGATTTGAGCTAAGGGATCGTTTTTATGTGCATCGAAACCAGCTGATAACAAAATAAATTCAGGTTTAAATGCTTTAAGTTTTTTAAAAATACTTTCATAAGCATTTAAAAATTCATGTGGTAATGTTCCAGCACTTAGAGGAACATTTAACACATTATCTTTATTACCTTTTTCATTTGCAGCTCCAGAACCAGGATAATATGGATATTGATGTGAAGAAATGTATAAAACTTTTTCGTTATCATAAAATATGTCTTGTGTTCCGTTACCATGATGTACATCAAAATCAATAATAGACACTTTCTTTAATTTATATTTTTCTAATAAATAATAAGCTCCGACCGCCACATTATTGTAGACACAAAATCCCATTGCTTTTTCTTTTTCAGCATGGTGCCCCGGAGGCCTTACAGCACAAAAAGCATTATCAAAATCTTTTTTCATTACTCCATCTATTGCAGTTAAAATTGAACCTACTGCATCTTTTGCAGCATCTTTACTACCTGGAGATACAATTGTATCGCCGTCCAAAAAATTTAATCCTTGTTTAGGAAAAGATTCAGTCACATTATTCAGGTAGTTTCTGTCATGGGCATATTCTAAATATTTAAGATCAAATCTTGCAGGCTTC
>MDSV01135626.1_pt1 | contig 11185 bp, 8 predicted proteins | sample 810851 | NCBI WGS metagenome assembly MDSV01 (sample SAMN05326640, study PRJNA326480) | marine metagenome | isolation source: seawater | place: Atlantic Ocean: North East | collected 2012 | reverse complement strand
AATAGTTTTGGAGGCTAGAGGTGGGTGCTGCTTTAACCCGACCAGATCTTAACAGAAGCAGTCGTAGAGACAGTTATTCAGGTTCTAGTCTCCTAAGGAAAATAAATGAATAAAAATTCAAAAGTTCTTGCTTTAAAATATCGACCTCAAACATTCAATGATTTGATAGGCCAAGATGTTGTTGCAGAGACTATAGTTAATTCAATTAACTCTGACAAAATACCTAATGCTTATCTTTTTACTGGAATTAGAGGAGTTGGAAAAACGACGATAGCAAGAATAGTTGCTAAGTCATTAAATTGTCTAAATGGTATAAAAAACTTTTGTAAAGATGAATTATGCGAAAACTGTGAGGCAATAACTAATTCTCAACATATTGATGTTCTTGAAATAGATGCAGCAAGCAAAACAGGCGTAGATGATGTTAGAGATTTAATTGAATTTTCTAGATATGGACCATCTTCATCTAAATATAAAATATTTATAATAGATGAAGTACATATGTTGAGTAAACAAGCATTTAATGCCTTACTTAAAACCCTAGAAGAACCACCAGAATATTTAAAATTTATTTTTGCCACAACAGAAATTAAAAAGATCCCAATAACTGTAGTGTCAAGATGCCAGAGATTTGATTTATCAAGAATAAAATCCTCTGTGTTACTAGAATTTATTAAAAAGATTAAAGAAAAAGAAAAAGGAAAAGTCACTGATGATGCACTGAAATTAATTGTAAAAATGTCTGAAGGATCAGTTAGGGATGCATTATCGTTATTAGATAGAGGTTTATTAACATTAACAAACAATAAAGAATTAGATCTTACTACTGCACAAAAAATTTTTGGTTTTTTTGATAAATCACTCTTAATTGATATGTTTAAGTTAATTCTACAAGGTGAGGAGAATAAAGTCATAGAGATTTATAGAAAAATTTATGATCAGGGTGTAGAACCAAAAGTTTTTATTAATGATTTTCTTGAATTAGTTTATTATTTTAAAAATATAGACTCACTGACACTAGAAAGCACAAATTTTTCTCTTAATGATGAAGAATTTTTAAAAATTAAAGAAATATCAAATAGAATTGACAATCAAATATTAATATTATTTTGGCAATTTACTATTAAAACTTTAGACGAACTAGATATAGTTTCAAATCAAAATTTATCGATTGAGATGTTTTTGATGAGATTGATGTATTTAAAGAGTTCAAAACTAAACAATAATGACACCAAAGAAAATGAGAAATCTAAATCAATTGAAAAAAAAGAAATAATTTCTGATTTTAAAAATGATACAATAAATCAAATAAAAAATATTTCTCAAGAAAAAAAAACTAAACCTCAAATGCAAACAGAAACAAAAGCTGAATATAAAAATTCAATAAGTTCATTTAACGATCTAATTAAAGTTTGTACTCAATATAGAGAAATGAAACTTAAATTTGAACTAGAAAAAAATGTGAATTTAGTAAGTTTTGAAAAAAATAGATTAGAAATATCTTTTAATGATAATCTCGATAAAAATTTTGTAAAAGATTTATCTCTTAAACTTTTTGAGTGGACAGGTGAAAGATGGATAATATCTTTTAGCAAATCTATTGGTGACATTTCAATAAGGGAAAGAGAAAATAATAAAAAGATTGAACTTTTAAAAAATTTTCAAAATTCTGATCTTTATAAGCATGTCTTAGAAAAGTTCCCAGATGCAAATTTAGTTGAAATTATTCCAAAAAAAGAACATGATAAATAAGTGACAGATTTTAATAAAATATTAGACAAAGCAAAAGAACTCGAGGCTAAAATGAAAGAAAGCCAAGAGAATATTAAAAAGATTAGAGTTGAAGGTTTCTCAGGTTCAAACTCAGTTAAAGTAATTTTAGACGGAGACGGAGAGATGCAAAAAATTGAATTTTCAAATGAGACCCTCAAAGAGGAAAAATCAATTATAGAAGATTTAATTGTTGCAGCACATAATAATGCGAAAGCAAAACTTAAGCATAAAACAAATGAAGAAATTTCCAAGGCAACAGGGGGTTTTGGAATTCCTGGATTTAAGTGGCCTTTATAATAAGATTATGCAAAATATTCATGAAATTGAAGATTTAATAAAATTAATTTCCAAACTTCCAGGATTAGGACCAAAATCAGCCAAAAGAATAGTTTTAAAATTAATAAATAATAGAGACGAGATTGTTAAACCAATGGCCAATACATTAGCCCAAGTTTACAAAAATGTTTCACGATGTAATTCTTGTGGCTCACTAAAATCCAATTTGAATGGTTGTATAAATTGTGAAAACATAAAAGAAAAATATAATAAAATTTGTGTTGTTGAAGATATTGCTGATCAATGGTCTATTGAAAATTCGAATATATTTAAGGGTTACTTTCATATTCTGGGTGGCACTATATCATCAGCTGGTCATAGAAAAGAGGATTTATTAATAAATTCATTAGTAGAAAGAGTTAGTAGAGATGAAATCGAAGAGGTTATTTTAGCCACAAGTGCAACGGTTGAAGGCCAAACTACAGCCTACTACATACAAGATAGTCTAAAAAATTTAAAAGTAAAAGTTACTAAGTTAGCACAAGGCCTACCTGTAGGCGGAGAAATAGAAAGTCTAGATGATGGTACCTTATTCTCTGCTTTTAAAAATAGATCAAATTTGAGTCCTAATTCAGATTAGTTTTTTTTTAAGTCTATTCAAATGTAAAAGTGGTTCTGTATAACCAGAAGGTTGATTCTTACCCTCGAATATTAAATCACAGGCAGTTTTAAATGCTAAAGAATTTTCATAATCATCACTCATATTTTTGTATTTTTTGTCATTTTTGTTTTGTCTGTCGACTATTTTTGCCATATCTTTCATAATTTCTAGAACTTGTATCTTCGTTGTTATTCCATGATGGATCCAATTAGCAATGTGTTGAGATGAGATTCTTAAAGTAGCTCTATCTTCCATGAGCCCAATATTATTAATATCTGGAACCTTAGAACAACCTACACCCTGATCAATCCACCTAACAACATATCCCAAAAGAGTTTGTGCTGAATTTGATATTTCAGAATTGATTTCAGCTACAGACCAATTATGCCTATTTGCTATAGGAATAGTTAAAAGATCATCTAGCTTAGCTTGATCTCGACCTAAAATTTTTTTTTGTTCATCAAATATATTTATTTGATGGTAGTGAAGAGCATGAAGTGAAGCTGCAGTAGGAGATGGAACCCAAGCACAATTAGCTCCAGCTTTCAAATGATTAATCTTTTCATGAATCATTTCCTTCATTTTATCAGGCATCGCCCACATACCTTTTCCAATTTGAGCCTTACCAGAAAAACCACATCTTAATCCAATATCAACATTGTTATTTTCGTAAGCAGAAATCCATTTTGATGATTTCATATCTCCCTTTTTAATCATAGGTCCAGCTTCCATTGATGTATGCATTTCATCTCCAGTTCTATCTAAAAAACCAGTATTAATAAAAAAAACTCTATTTTTTAAAGTCCTTATGCATTCCTTTAAATTAGATGATGTTCTTCTTTCTTCATCCATAATTCCTATTTTGCAAGTGTTTTTTTCTAATTTAAACAATTCTTCAACTTTAGAAAAAATAAGATCAGTAAATGCTGTTTCATCTGGACCATGCATTTTTGGTTTAACAATATAAATTGATCCCATCCTAGAATTTCTTTTTCTTTTTAAATCATGGAGTGCTGCTGCTGTTGTGATAAATGCATCCATAATTCCTTCAGGTATTTCCTTTCCATCTTTCAAAATTATAGAAGGATTTGTCATCAGATGACCAACGTTTCTGATTAGAAGCAAGCTTCGTCCATGTAATTTTAGACCTTTACCGTCTCTTGAAATGTAACTTCTGTCAGGATTTAATTTTCTTTCTAAATTTTTACCATTCTTTTCAAATTGAATTTTAAGATCTCCTTTCATTAATCCTAACCAATTTTTATAACAAATTACTTTGTCATTTGAATCGACAGCAGCGACACTATCCTCATTATCACAAATTGTTGAAATTGCTGATTCTGCAATTACATCACTTATCCCGGCTATATCATGAGCTGCACTGAATGCTCTTGGATTTATGATTATTTCAAAATGAAGATTATTGTTTTTAAGCACCACCGCTGATGGTTTATTGGCGTCACCTCTGTGGCCAATAAATTTATCTTTATCCTTCAATTTATACTCATAGTCATCTTTGAAAATTATCAAATCTTTATTTTGAATTTTTAATTGAGCAATATTTTTCCAACTTGTTCCTTCTATCGGGATATATTTGTCAAAAAATTCTCTTACATATTTTATTACTTCTTGTCCTCTATTAGGATCATATCTTTCACTACCACCTTCTTCTGATTGAATAATATTTGTACCATACAAACTATCGTATAAACTTACCCATCGTGCGTTGGCTGCGTTAAGAGTATATCTAGCATTCATAATAGGTACAACTAATTGAGGCCCAGCGATAAGAGCTATTTCGTCGTCTATATTTTTAGTCTCAATCTTAAAGTCAGCACCTTCGTTTTTAAGATAACCAATATCTTTTAAAAAATTTTTATATTCTTGGATATTAAAATCTTTGCTTCTATTTTTAATATGCCAATCATCAATTTTTTTTTGAAGTTCCTCTCTTATCTTTATTAATTCTAGATTCTTTGGAGCTAATTCGTGAACAGCTTTATCAAATCCTAACCAAAAATTTTCAGAACTTATGTCCAGATCTTTTAACAGTTCATCATTAACAAAAGATAATAGATTTTTGGAAATCTTTAGATTATTTACAATTGTATAATCAGTAGACATAAATTATTTTTAAAACCCCAATAAATCTAAGTCAAATAATTAATAGTAGCAATGACATTTTATTGTCATTTTTCCTATCTATGTAATAATTTAAATTAATGAAAAATTATCTAAATTTTGAGACTGAAATCAAAGATCTTGAGACTGAAATAGACAAACTTAAAGATCCGTTTAATCAAAGTGGCCTCTCTGAGGTTGACACTCAAAAAATTTCGAAGATACAAAATGAACTAGATGTAAAATTAAAATCCATTTATGCTAATCTAGATCCTTGGCAAACAACAATGGTTGCAAGGCATGAAGATAGACCAAAATCTAAATTTTTTATTGATAACTTATTTGATGATTTTATTTCATTATCAGGAGATAGACACTATGGAGAAGATAAATCTGTTATAGCAGGTTTCGCAAAATTCAATGATCAGTCGGTTTTAGTAATAGGTCAAGAAAAAGGTGATGATTTAGACTCGAGAATTCAAAGAAATTTTGGAATGATGAGACCTGAGGGTTATAGAAAAACAATTCGATTAATGGAACTGGCAAATAAATTTAATATTCCCGTTATTTCGTTTATCGATACACCCGGTGCTTACCCAGGAGTAGGGGCAGAAGAAAGAGGCCAAGCAGAGGCTATAGCGAGATCAATAGAATGTTGTATGAAATTAAAAGTTCCCACTTTAGCAATAATTATAGGAGAAGGAGGGTCTGGCGGAGCAATTGCTTTAGCATCTTCTAGTAAAGTCATTATGTTTGAGAATGCAATTTATTCGGTTATATCACCTGAGGGATGTGCAACAATTTTGTGGAGAGATCCAAAAAAAATGCTAGATGCTGCAAAAGCTATGAAACTGTCAGCTCAAAATTTATTAGAGCTCAAAATTATCGATGAAATAGTGCAAGAACCTCTTGGGGGAGCTCATAGAGATAAAAATTTAATGTTACAAAATCTTAAAAATTCAATTTTCAATAATTTAGAATATTTTAAATCAATGAATTCTGAAGAAATATTTAATGATAGAAAAAATAAATTTTTAAGAATTGGTAGAGATAAAGGTTTTATTACTAATTTGGATGATCTAAGTTCTTTGAAACCTAATTCAAATAATCTTGAAAATATTTTTAAATCAAAGAGCAAACTATTATTAGTATCAATATCTGTTCTGGCAATTTTAGTTTCTATTATTGTATTTTTATAAAGCTCCACAACAACGTTTATATTTTTTTCCAGATCCACAAAAACAAGGCTCATTTCTACTCATTTTTTTTCCAATATATTTAGGGTCAATTTTTTTTGACTCAATCTCCCCCTTTTTTTCTGAAGGTGCTTCAACTACTTTTAAGTTAATTAATAAAGTTATGAAATCTAATTTAAGTTTATTTAATAAATTTTCGAATAAATCAAAGGCTTCTTTCTTATATTCAATTAGAGGGTCTCTTTGACCATAAGATCTCAATCCTATTACTTGTCTCAATTGTTCTAAATATTGAATATGAGATTTCCAATTCATATCAATAGTTTGTAAAAAAATTCTCTTTTCTATTTCTTTGGATTGTTCATCTCCCAAAAGTTTAATTCTCTCTTCTCTTGACTCATTGAATTTTTCAAAAATTTTTTTTTTAAATTCATCATTTTTTAATGAAATAAAATTTTCAAAACTATTGTCTTCAAAATTTTTTCCTAAAATAGATTTGAGCTTTATAATAAAACTATTATCTTTTGGATCTGATTGTTTGAGAGTTTTAAGGTGTATCAAATCATCAATAATTTCACTCAAAAAATCTTCGGAATATTGAAAAATTTGTTTACTATTCATTGCACTTCTTCTTTGTGAAAAAATTACATGTCTTTGATCATTTAAAACGTTATCAAATTTTATCAAAGTTTTTCTAATATCAAAATTCCTTGCCTCTACTTTTTGCTGCGCCCTTTCCAGAGCTTTATTTATCCATGGATGATCGATACTTTCTCCATCTTTAAGCCCTAATTTTTCTAAAATATTATTCATGGACTCTGATCCAAATATTCTCATCAAATCATCTTCTAAGCTTACATAAAATATTGAACTACCTTCATCTCCCTGACGTCCTGCTCTACCTCTTGCTTGATTGTCTACTCTTCGAGACTCCATCCTTTCTGTACCTATTACAAATAATCCTCCTAAAGATTTAATTTTTTCTTTATCTTTATTTAAATTTTCGATTGAAATAGAACCTTTTTTTCCACCTAATTGAATATCAACTCCCCGACCAGAAATACTTGTAGTGATTATTACTGATTTTTCTTTACCTGCATTAGCAATAATCTCTGCTTCATTTTCGTGATTTTTTGCATTTAAAACTACATGTTTAATATTTTGTTTTTTTAAAAGTCCAGAATAAATTTCAGACTTGTTTATACTTGAAGTAAAAATTAAAAGTGGCTGACCTAATTTATATTGATCTGAAATTTTTTTTATAATCGCACTATTTTTTTCTACTTCTGTTCTAAAAATTTGATCATTAAGATCCTTTCTAATCATCTTATTATTGGTTGGTATAACGACTACATTCAAATTATAAATTTCAAAAAATTCTTCTGACTCAGTCACAGCAGTACCCGTACAGCCACAAATCTTCTCGTAAAGCTTAAAAAAATTTTGATAGGTGATCGAAGCAAGTGTTTGGTTTTCTGCCTGTATTTCAATTTTTTCTTTTGCTTCTAAAGCTTGATGTAATCCATCTCCAAATCTTCTTCCTTCTAAAATTCTACCAGTAAGTTCATCTATTATTTTTAAAGAATTATCTTGAACAATATAATCTTTACCTTTATGAAATAAATAATTTGCTCGTAGAGCTTGATTAACATGATGAACTAAGCTTAAATTTTCAGGATCATAAAAATTATTATTTTTAAGTATTCCAGCATTAGAAAACATCTTTTCAACATTATTTATTCCATCATTAGTTAGTAGAATATTTCTATCTTTCTCATCAATTTCATAATCATTTTTATCTAAATTTTTAATTAAATTATCTATTGCTAGGTATTGATTTGTTTTATCTTCAGCGGCTCCTGAAATAACTAAAGGAGTTCGAGCCTCATCAATTAAACAAGAGTCAATCTCATCCACAATTGAATAAAAATGATTCCTTTGAACCATTTCCTTTTCAGAATATTTCATATTATCTCTAAGGTAATCAAAACCTAGTTCACTATTTGTGGCATAAGTAATGTCACAGTTATAATTTTCTTTTCTTTCTTCATCACTTTGATCGTTACTTATAAAACCTGATTTGAGACCTAAAAAATTATAAATTAAACCCATATCTTCAGAATCTCTTTTAGCCAGATAATCATTCACCGTTACAACATGCACACCTTTTTCGCATAAAGCGTTCAGATAAGCAGCAAGAGTAATTGTTAGAGTTTTTCCTTCACCGGTTCTCATCTCAGCAATTTTGGCTTCATGTAAAACAATGCCCCCAATCAATTGAACATCAAAATGTCGTTCATTTCTCACTCTTCTGGATGTTTCTCTAACTAAAGCAAAAGCTTCGGGAAGAATTTCATCTAAAGTTTTTCCTGATTTAATTTTTTCTTTTAATTCTTTGGTTTTTTCTGGAAAATCTGTATCTTTTAAATTTTTAACAGTTTCTTCTAGTAAGTTAATTTTCTCAACAATTTCGTTAATTCTATCCAATTCCCTTTGATTGGTAGATTTAATGAATTTTGAGATGAAGCTTAGCGGATTTAACATTAGTTTTTTGATATATTATTTACTTATAACCTTTAATATAATTATTAAATAATTATTTTAAATACTATGGGCATTAATTTTACTAATTTTTTATCTTCTAAATCGAAAAATAAGAGAATGTTGGAATTTCAAGATTTAGACCATATAGATGGAGTATCGATCTCTACGCTTAGTGCTAATTTATATAATAATGCAAGGGATGATTTAGTAATGTTTTATTTCAGAGATGGTGCAAATTATGCATCAGTTTACACACAGTCCAAAATTATTTCTGAAAATATTAAGTGGAATTTAAATCAAAAAAGTAAAAAAATATATTCACTACTAGTAAATACTAGAAATGCAAATTGTTTTACTGGTAAACGGGGTTACCGAAGTCTCGAAAAGATTGCTGAAATAATTTCAGGATTATTATCAGAAAAACAGCAAACTGATGAAGATTTTCCCAAAAAAATAAAACCCAAAGAAATTATTTTTGGATGTACAGGCACAATTGGAGAAATTTTTCCTGAAGATAAAATAAAGAATAAGATTCCTGAATTAGTTGAAAAAATTAAATATACACAAAATAAGTATATTTGGATGAAGGCTGCTCTTGGAATTATGACAACTGATACTCAGCCCAAGTTAGCGATGGAAGAATGCTTGATTGGAAATAGTCAAATTAAAATATTTGGAATAGCTAAAGGCTCAGGTATGATCCAACCCAATATGGCAACAACTTTAGGATACATATTTACTGATGCTGATATTCCCAATGAAATTTTAAAAAAGCTTTTAAAAAAAAATATATCGACAACTTTTCACGCTATTACCTGTGATGGAGATACAAGCACAAATGATATGGTTTCAATATTTTCAACAGGAAAAAGCAAACATTCTAAAGTCAATAATGTTAATGATCAAAAAATAAGAGATTTTGAAAAGGCTCTTAACAAAGTTTTATTAAATTTAGCCAAAAGAGTTGTAGCTGATGGCGAAGGTGCATCAAAGTTTGTTACAATAAATGTAATGAATTGCAAAACTGAAAATGAAGCAAGAAAAATTGCTTTTTCAATTGCCAACTCACCGTTAGTAAAAACTGCAATATCAGGTGGAGATCCTAATTGGGGTAGAATTATTATGGCTCTAGGAAAGGCAGATGTGCCTCTAAATTTTGATAAATTATCTATAAAATTTGGAAACATAAATATTGTTCAAAATGGAAAAATAAATCCTAATTACAATGAGGACGAAGCATCTGAATATATGAAAAATGATAATATTGAAATTTACATCGATATTTTTAGTGGATCAAAAAACTTCACTGCTTATACAATGGATTTAACAAAAAAATATATAGATATTAATTCTGACTATAGAAGTTAGGGAAAGTTGAATTTATTGAAATTATAATTAGATATATTCTATGATAAAATATAAATTAATCTGTAATGATTGTAAATTGATGTTCGATAGCTGGTTTGCATCTTCACATGAATATGAGAAACTTAAAAAGAAAAATTTTTTGAATTGTGTAAATTGTAAATCTGAAAAAGTTGAAAAAACTTTAATGACTCCTCAACTCATGAATAATTCAAAAAAAAAAGATATTAAAAAAAAGGAGATAAAAATAAAAGATGTTAAAAGAAAAATAAAAGAATATCAAAAATTTATAAAAAATAATTTTGAATATGTAGGTAAAAATTTTGCATATGAAGCAAGAACTATTCATTATGAAAATAAAAAAAAAGATAAAGGTATTTACGGTACTGCCTCAACCGATGAAATGAAAGAGTTACATGATGAAGGTATTAATGCAGAAATTATACCTTGGATAAAAGATGAAAATAATTAACTTTTAATAAATCTTCCAATGTAATTGACAGATTTATCCTTACTTAGTTTCCATTCATTTTTGATAACATTGAATTTCATTCCATCTATAGCATCTAGATAACAATTATGTTTTTTAAGCATATTTATTAGTTCATCGGGTCTAATAAATTTTTCCCATTCATGTGTTCCAATTGGGAGCCAACGCAGAACATACTCAGCCCCAATTATTGCAAATAAATAAGATTTTAAAGTTTTATTAAGTGTTGCCACAAACATTAAACCATCTTTTTTTAAAAGATCTGAACATGATTTCAAAAAAAAATCTACATCTTCTACATGTTCAATAATTTCCATATTTAAGATAACATCAAATTTTGTCTGTGTTTTAAATTTTTCTGGAGATGTACAGATATACTTTATATTTAACTGACTTTTTTTTGCATGTAATTTAGCAATATTTATATTTTTTTCAGAAGCGTCAATTCCTACTACTTCAGCACCTAGCCTTTGCATGGGTTCAGATAACAAGCCACCACCACACCCAATATCTAATATTTTGACTTTTTCTAGTGGTTTATTTTTGCTGTTAAGCTTAAATTTGTTAATTATATTCTGCTTAATATATGAAATTCTAATAGGATTAAATTTATGCAAAGGTTTAAATTTTCCTAGAGGATCCCACCATTCATCAGCAATTTTAGAAAATTTTTCTATTTCTTTTTTATTAATTGTGTTACTTTTCATAAGTAAGTTGACTTTATATTCAACATGTATTTTATCAATATATTTTAATTTT
>MDSV01119218.1_pt1 | contig 11185 bp, 9 predicted proteins | sample 810851 | NCBI WGS metagenome assembly MDSV01 (sample SAMN05326640, study PRJNA326480) | marine metagenome | isolation source: seawater | place: Atlantic Ocean: North East | collected 2012 | reverse complement strand
GTGCCGCCAGCGTACGTTCTGAGCCATGATCAAACTCTCAAGTTTAATAACGGCGCACACTAGCTTTAATAATTTTGAAATCAATCAAAATTATTTTTCGTTAAAGTGTGTACGACAATTTCTTTATTAACCTAGCCGTCCACACTTCTCTTCTTAAAAATTTACAATTTAAAAAAGCTAAGATTTTGAGTTTCAAAATCTACACACCTTTAGCCACATAAAAATAATAATATAGTAGAGGTGAGGGCTGGTTTTATTACAAATAGGTCATAAGTCAAGGCGTATATTCTCTAAAATATGCAGTAAAACAAGGACTTTTTAACCATATGGCATTGCAAAGATCCTCTTATTTTTATAAAAAACAACTATGACGATAATTCAAAAAATTGTTAATTTTACTAAAAAAAAACTAAATCTTTTTTCTCCTATTAATTTTAAATTCCTGCAGGTTCAAAAATTTAATCCATTAATTTTACTTTCTTTTTTAATGGTTTTTTCCTTAATTTTCTTTTTTTCATCAAACTTAATTCAAAACAAAAATAATGAAAACGCGAAGAATCTTAAAGAAATCACAAAAAACAATGAGTTTTCAAATTTAACTAATTTTCTAATTTCAAAAATTAATAGTCCTTATGAAGAGATAGATTATGTGATTAAAAATAATGACACAGTCGAAAAAATTTTAAAACAATATAAAATTAGAAGTGAGGATATTAGGGAGATTTCTATTCAATTAAAACAAAAGAAGCTTGCCAATATTTATTCGGGTAGAAAACTTTATTTGATTTTAAAAAAACTAAAAGACGGGACTAATACAATTGTAAACCTTGTATATCCTATTAATAATACAACTAGTATAGAAATAAGAAAATCCCAAAATAATTTTGAAGTTACAGAAAATATCTTGCAACTTTATCGAAAAGAAGTTGTCGCAAAAAATGTTATAAAAAATAACCTATATAGTTCAGCGATCGAGACAGGTATAGAGCCGAATATTATAGTTGAATTTGCAAGAATTTTTGGATTTGAGGTCGATTTTCAAAGAGATATTAGAAAAGGAGATTGGTTTGAAATTTTGTATGAAAAATTTGAAGATGATAACGGCAAAGTAAGAGACACTGGTAAAATAATTTATGCCTCAATGTATGTTAATGGAGAAGAAATAAATCTATACAATTTTAAATATAATAAGATTGAAGATTTTTATGACATTAAAGGAAAAAGTATAACTAAATCATTAATGAAAACACCAATAAATGGAGCACGATTATCTTCTTCATTTGGAATGAGAAAACACCCTATACTAGGATATAACAAAATGCATAGAGGAACTGATTTTGCTGCACCAAGCGGAACACCGATTATGGCTTCAGGTTCTGGAACTGTTACTCGAGCTAGATGGTGTGGTGGTGGTGGTAACTGTGTTAAAATAAAACATAATTCTACTTACGAAACTATTTATGCTCACATGAAAGCTTTTGCTAAAGGAATAAAAGAAGGAAGAAAAGTTAAACAAGGTCAAATAATTGGGTATGTTGGTTCAACGGGTTTATCAACTGGTCCTCATCTACATTATGAGGTTTTAATCAATGGTAAAAAAGTAAATTCTCAAAAACTAAAATTGCCTTCAGGCAAAACACTTAAGGGGGATGAAAGAGAACAATTCGAACTTGACAGAATAAAAATAGATTTAAAATTATCTCAACTTAGATAAAATTTAATTTGTTACCGTCTGATTTTCCTTTTCTACGGATTCTTCTTTAGATAAAGATTTTTCTTCTGAAACAATTTTTTCGACAACATTTTCTCTTCTTTCATTCAACTCATTATATCTTCTCAAATAATGGTCTGCATGCTGTAAATAATTTTGAGCCAAGACTGGGTCTCCATTACTTTGAGCATCTTTTGCAAGTTGTTGGTACTTTTGCATTGTCTTTTCAACATTATGAATATTATTCATTGAACCATTCCTGTTAAAGTTCAAATTGCCGTTATTATTAAAACCATTAGTGCCGCCAGAGTTTGTAGAAATGCCTCTTCTTCTAAAATTGCTTTTTTGAGGCCTAGTCCTAAAATTTCTTCTTCTATTATTGTTATTCATTTATTTATAATATGCTATTACGCATCTAATATTGTTTTTAAAATCTTTAATAACTTTTCTAATTCTAAAATTATTATCAATTAATATTTTTGAAACTTCATTTATTTGCTCATTACCAATTTCTAAGGCGAGCGTACCTTTAATCTTTAAAATATATTTGGATTTGTAGATAACTTTTTTAATAAGGTCAAGCCCATCATTTCCACCGTCTAGTGCCATTCTAGGTTCATATCTTTTTATATCATCACTCAAATTTTTAATAGCTTTTCGCTCTATGTATGGTGGATTAGATACTATTAGATCAAATTTTATATTGAATATATTTTCGATAGACTTATTAAAAAACCTTATTCTATTATTTATGTTATGGTTTTTTGCATTTATTTTAGCCATTAAAATTGCTTTCTTGGAGATATCAATACCTACTCCAATAGATTTTTTTAAGTCGCTTAGCAAGCTAACAATAATACAACCTGTTCCTGTTCCAATATCCAATATTGATATTTTTTTTTTCCCATAAATATTTAATAATTCGTTAACTAACAGCTCTGTTTCCGGTCTTGGAATTAAAGTGTCTTTATTAACTTTAAATTTTTTACTCCAAAATTCTTTTTCTTCTAATATATATGCTATTGGTTCATGTAGAGACCTTCTTTTTAAATAACCTTTAAAAATAGAAAAATTTTTTTTTACAATCTTTTTTTCTAAATTTGTCAAGATTTTCTCTCTTGATTTATTCAATGTTTTTGAAAGCAATAATTCTGAGTCTAAAATATGAGAGGGAATATTTTTTTCTCTCAGTAAATTTGACCCGATTTTAATTGCCTCTAATATATTCATGAGTTTAAGTTCTCTAATTTTAAACTTTGTTCTCTTAATCTAAGCTCTTGATTCATTTCTTCATGTATCTCACCACTTAAAAACTCATCTAGTTTATGTAAAGTTAAATTAATTCTATGATCAGTTACTCTTCCTTGGGGAAAATTATAAGTTCTAATTCTCTCTGATCTGTCTCCAGTACCAATTTGACTTCTTCTATTATTTGATCTTTCTTTATCTTTTTTTCTTTTTTCAGCCTCATAAACTCTAGATCTTAAAATTTTTAAAGCTTTAGCCTTATTTTTGTGTTGAGATTTTTCATCTTGTTGACTTACAACGACTCCACTTGGAATGTGGGTTATTCTTACAGCGCTATCTGTAGTATTTACAGATTGTCCTCCTGGCCCACCAGCTCTAAATACGTCAATTCTTAAATCGGACTCTTTAATTTGAATATCCACCTCCTCTGCTTCAGGCAACACAGCAACTGTAGCTGCAGAAGTATGGACTCTTCCTTGTGTTTCGGTTTCAGGTATTCTTTGAACGCGATGAACGCCAGACTCATATTTTAAATATGAATATATGTCATCTCCATTCACCAAAAAAATAATCTCTTTAAACCCTCCAGCCTCACTCTTTGAAATAGTTATAATTTCTAATTTCCATTTTTTCTTTGAGCAAACTTTTTCATACATTTTAAAGAGATCAGCGCAAAAAAGCGAGGCTTCTAACCCTCCAGTACCAGCTCTAATTTCAACAATCGCATTTTTATTATCATCTTCATCTTTAGGTAACAAAAAAACTTTTAAATCATTTTCATTTTTTGCTTTTTTTTCTATTAATTCATTTAAATCTTTTTGGGCTAGTTCAATCATATCTCTATCGTTTGACGCATCTTGAACCATATTTACTAAGTCTTGTTTTTCACTATCAAAATTTAGATATTCTTTTGCTATTTTAATAATCCCACCTAGATTTGAATATTCTTTTGACTTATTGGCAAATAATTTAGGATCAATATTTCCTGATGAAAGTTCTTTTTCTAAAATATTATATTTGTTTATAATATCTTTGACTTTATCTATAGGAACCATAATTCAAATTATACATCTTTTGTTTTTTCTTCTACAAGCTTTACAATTTTATCAATAATTTCAGAACTTGGGACTTTGTCGTATGGTACTCCTGAGAGATATAAAAGATTATTATCTTGTCCGCCTCCTGTTAAGCCAACTTCCGTTTGAGCTGCCTCGCCAGGTCCATTAACTACACAGCCAATTATAGATAGGCTTATAGGTTTTTTTATATGTGCTAATTTTTTTTCTAATAATTTAACAGTTTCAATAACTGGGAAGGCTTGTCGTGCACAAGAAGGACAAGATATAATATTTACACCTCTCGAACGAATACCCAAAGATTTTAGAATTTCATATCCAGCCTTGACTTCATCTACAGGGTCTGAGGATAAAGAAACTCTTATAGTGTCTCCAATACCTTCCATTAATAGTTGTCCGATTCCAATAGAAGATTTTATGCTTCCAGTCATTAGCCCTCCTGCTTCTGTTACTCCTAGGTGAAGAGGATAATCACATATTTCAGATAATTTTTTATAAGCTTTTACAGTAAGAAATATATCTGATGATTTCACACTTATTTTGAAATTAAAAAAATCATTATCTTCAAGAAGTTTAATATTATATTGCGCGCTTTCAACTAAGGCATCTGGACAAGGTTCTTTATATTTTTCTAACAAATTTTTATCTAATGATCCTGCATTAACTCCAATTCTTATAGAGCAATTATTATTTTTAGCTGCCTTAATAACTTCTAGAACTCTTTGATTGCTTCCGATATTACCTGGATTTATTCTCAAGCAACTTGCTCCCATGTCAGCAGCTTCAATTGCTCTTTTATAGTGAAAATGTATGTCAGCCACGATTGGTACATGTGCTTCTTTGACAATTTCTTTTAATGCTTTTGTTGACTCTTGATCTGGACAAGAAACTCTAACAATATCGGCTCCCGCTTCTTTAAGAGCGTGAATTTGATTAATCGTTCCCTTTATATCTGTGGTTAATGTGTTTGTCATTGATTGAACACTAATAATTGAGTCCCCTCCAACGCTTACATTACCAACTTTAATTTTCTTAGTAATCTTCCTATTGATAATTCGATGTGGTCTAATTTCCATTTTAATCTAAATCAAAAATTGTGTGCAGTTTTTTTATAGCTCTCAAAGTATTATCATCATCAATAATTACTGAAAGTTTTATCTCTGAAGTTGAAATAGCTAAAATATTAATATTTTCATCAGATAAAGCTCTAAACATTCTATAGGTGACTCCTGGTGTAGAAACCATTCCTGCTCCTACAATTGAAATTTTAGCTACTTTATCATTATGGATAATATCTTTGTATTTAATATTCTTATTATCTCTTAAAATCTTTTTAGTTCTGGAAACTTCATCTCTTTTAACTGTAAATGTAATGTCGGTGGTTTTTAAATCAGATGAAATATTTTGAATTACCATGTCTACATTTATTTGTGCTTTACTTAATGGTTCAAAAATATTTGCCGCAACTCCAGGTCTATCTTCTACACCAGTTACAGTAATTTTAGCGTCATCTTTTGAATATGCTACTCCGGTCACACTTTTTGTATAATCAATGTTTTCTTGGCTAAAAATTTTAGTCCCCTTCCTGTCAGTAAATGTTGATCTCACTTCAAGAGGAATATCATACATCATAGCTGTTTGAACAGCAGATGATTGCATTACTTTTGCTCCTAACGATGAAAGTTCTAACATCTCATCATAAGAAATTTTTTCAATTTTTTTTGCCACTGGTATTTTGTTAGGATCAGTAGAAAAAACTCCATCGACATCTGTATATATCTCGCACGTGTCGGCGTTGAAGATTTTCGCAATTGCCACAGCTGTAGCATCAGAACCACCTCTTCCGATTGTAGTAATCTCGCCAGTTTTTGAAATACCTTGGAAACCTGGTATGATAACAACTTCTCCTTCTTCTAAATATTTATTAATCTTTTCTATATGTATATTTATTATCCTAGCATTTGCGTGCTCTCCTTCAGTAACTATGGGAATTTGCCAGCTCAGCAAAGACTTAGCTTTTACTTTTAATTCTGTTAAAGCTCCAGAAAGAAGCGCGCATGTAACCTGCTCACCAGAGGAAAGCAACACATCAAGTTCTCTTTTATTGAATTCACTTGAAATTTCTTTTGAAAGTTCAATTAGTTCATTGGTTTTTCCTGACATTGCTGAAACAACTGCGATAATTTTACTGCCAGAAGATTGTTCTTTTTGGATAATATTTGCAACATGTTGGATCCTTTCAATAGTTCCAACAGATGTGCCTCCAAATTTTAATACTTTTTTAATCATTTAAGAATGTATTATAATAAAATATAGATACTTAATATTAATTTAAAATTTTACGAAAATGAGTACTACTATAAATAAAGAGGAAATTCAAAAGTTTTCAAATTTAGCTAATGAATGGTGGGATGTTAATGGGAAGTTTAAACCTTTACATATGTTCAATCCTATCAGAATTGAATATATTGTTGAAAATTTAAAAAAATATTTCAAGACACCAAAAAATAAACCTAATTTTTTAGATGGTTTAAATATATTAGATATTGGTTGTGGGGGTGGCTTAATTAGTGAGCCGATGGCTAGATTAGGAGCGAATGTAACAGGCATAGATGCCTCTGAAAAAAATATTAATGTAGCAAAGTTACATGCCAAAAAAAGTGGGCTTAAAATAAATTACTTACCTACATCTCCTGAGAATTTAAATAATAAGGAGAAATTTGATATAATCTTAAATCTTGAGATTGTAGAACATGTAGATAACGTAAGTTTATACATCAAGTCATGTTCTGAATTATTAAAAAAAAATGGGATAATGTTCACAGCAACATTAAATAGGTCTTTAACTTCCTACATAAAAGCAATTATTGGGGCTGAGTACATATTGAGGTGGTTACCAATTGGCACACATGATTGGAACAAGTTTATAAAACCTGAAGAGCTAGAAAATTTTTTATCTAAGGAAAAATTTTCAACGATTGATATAAAAGGTCTAAAATTTAATCCTTTTTTAAAAGAGTGGAGACGATCTAAAGATTTATCTGTGAATTATATCATCACGAGTTTTAAGAATTAATTATCTTTTTTAACCCAAGGAATTGAAAGTAAATTTATTCCTTCCTCTGCCAGCTCCTCTTTTTCTTCGAATGTGGCTGACCCATAAATAGCTCTATTGCTTTTTTTATCATAATAAATTTCTCTTACTTTTCTGCTAAAATCTTTACCAACATAGTCAAAATTATTTTCAATATATTTTCTTAACTTAAAAAGTTGATCTTTGTGTTCTTTTAAATTTTTACTTATTTCTTTAATTTCTTCATCATTTTTTTTTGAAAACGAAACCATTGGAGACATTATTGATTTTTTTATCTTTTTGGATGAACAATAGATGCACTCCAGCAGATTTTTTTTATTCAATTTTTCAAATTCCTCAGAGTTAGAAAACCAACTTTCAAACTCATGTTCATTTTGACATTTTAAATTATATTTTATCATCTAATTTCTGTAATCAGCATTAATATCAATATAATCGTGAGTGAAATCACATGTATAACATTTAAAAGCGTCATTACCTAGTTTTAAGTTAATTTCAATTTCAATCGAACCCCATTGCATGTATTCTTTTAATTTTTTTTCATCATACGTCTCAGAAATTTTACCATTTTCAGCAACTATAAAGTTTCCTATTTTAATTTTTAATTTTTTTTGATCAACAATTTCTCCTGACTTTCCTATGCCCATGGCTATTCTTCCCCAGTTGGGGTCCTCTCCTGCTATTGCAGTTTTTATTAGTGGAGAATTAGCGATTGAAAAAGCAATATTTTTTGCACTACCTAGAGATTTAGCATTAATTACATTTATTGTTACAAACTTTTTTGCACCTTCACCATCTACAACGATTTGTTTTGCTAAATTCAAGCAAAGTTTTTTTAATGCTACTTCAAATTTTTGAACTGTTTTATCGTTTAAAGATATGTTGTGACCAATTTTAATAGCTCTTGTTGAAAAAATAGAGACCATATCGTTAGTTGATTGATCGCTATCTACTGTAATTGCATTAAAAGAATTTGCTACTGCTCTTTTTAACAGGGTTTTTAATAAATTAGAATTTATGTCAGCATTCGTGAAAATAAACGATAACATTGTCGCCAAGTTTGGCGCTATCATACCAGAACCTTTTGCTATACCAGAAATTTTTATTAATTCATCGCCGATAATAATTTCTTCGTATGCCAGTTTTGGTTTAGTATCAGTAGTCATAATTGCTGATGCCATTTTTATCCAATACATTTTATTGTGTTCATTTCTTAATCTTTCAACCAAGTCCTGTAGGCGTTCTCTAATTTTTTCTACTGGAAAATCTTCTCCAATCACACCTGTAGATGCAAAAATTAAATCTTTAATTTTAACTGTTTCGGTAGTTCCTTTTCTATTTTTTGATTCTTTAATGGTTAAAATTCTCGATAGGTTTTTTGCCAAAATATCGATACTTTCTTTGCCTTGTTTTCCGGTAAATGTATTAGCGTTTTTTGTATTGACTAATAATCCTTTAATAGTTTTTTTATGAGAATTATTATTCCATGGAATAAATTCGGAAGTAATACTATTTGAAGTAGTTAATGTTGCGTAATTAGCGCCTTTGGTAAAGTAAAACAAAGCTAGATCATCTCTACCGTCACTATAAAGATCAGCAGATATAGATGCCATTTCCAAACCCTCGATTTGTTTAAGGCTTTGAAACTCACCCATTTTTGATAATTTTGTTTTATCCTTTAAAAAATTTTTAATATTAATCGTCATTATTGGTGTTTAATTTACATTAATAATACATATATAGATGTATAATGAATTTATTTACAAGAACTTTTAGTAAAATATTTAGAAACTCTAATCAACAAGAATTAGATAAAATTCAAAACATAATAGAAGCGGTAAATAGTAAAGAAAACGAAATTAAGTCTTTAACCGAGAGCGATTTTAAAGAAAAAACATTTAATTTCAAAAAAAATGCTCAAAATGGATCATTAAATCTTGATCAAATTATTCCTGAAAGTTTTGCTTTAGTAAGAGAGGCAGCAAAAAGAACACTGGGTGAAAGACATTATAATGTTCAGTTGGCTGGTGGTCTAATTTTGCATAAAGGAAAAATTGCAGAAATGAAAACTGGAGAGGGTAAAACTCTTGTTTCAACATTGCCAGCATATTTAAACTCTTTAACTGGAAAAGGTGTTCACATTGTTACTGTAAACGATTATTTGGCTAAAAGAGACTCGGCTTGGATGGGAAAAGTTTTTAATTATTTAGGTGTATCGACTGGATGTATTACCAATGAACTGGAAGATGCTGAAAGAAAAAAAAATTATAACAAAGATATTACATACGCTACAAATAATGAACTTGGATTTGATTATTTAAGAGACAATATGAAGTATGAACTTGAGGAAATGGTTCAGCGAAATCATAATTTTTGTATTGTTGATGAAGTAGATAGCATTCTTATTGATGAGTCTAGAACTCCACTAATAATTTCTGGTAGACTTGATGATAAAACAACACTTTACGTTACATCAAATGAATTTATTAAACACTTACAAAATAATGACTATGAACTAGATGAGAAAAATAAGAATGTGATTCTTACTGATTTGGGTATTGATAAAATTGAAAAACTTGCAATTCAAAAAAGGTTATTGAAAAATAACAATTTTTATGATCCTTCTAATTTAGATTTAGTTCATCATGTTAATCAAGCTCTTAAAGCTAATTTGCTTTTTAAAAAAGATACTGACTATATTGTTAGAGAAGGAAAGGTGCAAATTATAGATGAGTTTACAGGAAGAGTTTTAGAAGGAAGGAGATTTTCTGACGGCCTTCATCAAGCTATTGAAGCAAAAGAAAATGTTAAAGTTGAAGAAGAAAATCAAACACTAGCCTCAATTACTTATCAAAATTATTTTAGATTATATGATAAGTTGGCTGGTATGACCGGTACCGCAATGACAGAGTCTGAGGAATTTTACGATATCTATAGATTAAATGTAATTTCAATACCAACAAATAAAGAAATGCTACGTAAAGATTTTAATGATCAAATTTATAGAACAGAAGACGAAAAGTATAATGCAATTACAAATAAAATAATTGAGTGTAACAAAAAAGGTCAGCCTGTATTAGTTGGAACTACAAGTATTGAAAAATCTGAGAAAATTTCAAATTATTTAAATAATAAAAAAATAAAACACAATGTTCTTAATGCAAAACAACATGAAAAGGAGGCAAGAATAATTGCTGAAGCAGGAAAAGTCGGAGCAGTAACAATTGCAACTAACATGGCGGGAAGAGGAACAGATATTAAACTTGGTGGTAATAAAGATTTTATCTATGATGGTAGAAAAGAAAATATAAATGAAATTAAACAAAATGAGAATAAGGTTAAAAGTTTTGGTGGATTGTTTATAATTGGAACTGAGAGACATGAAAGTAGAAGAATAGATAATCAGTTAAGAGGTAGAGCAGGAAGACAGGGAGACCCTGGAAGCACAATCTTTTTTATAAGTTTGCAAGATGAATTAATGAGAATTTTTGGAGGGGACTCCATTGATGGAGTGCTTCAAAAACTGGGTTTAAAAAAAAATGAGTCTATTGATCATCCTTGGATAAACAAGGCAATGGAAAGAGCGCAGAAAAAAGTTGAAAGTAGAAACTTTGATATAAGAAAAACATTAATTAAATTCGACGATGTGATGAATGACCAAAGGCAAGTTATATTCTCGCAAAGATTAAAAATTTTAAAAGAAAATAATATAAACGAAATTTTGAAAGATTTTTTTGATGAAATACTTATAAATTTAAATTCTTTAAGACAAAATTTTCAAAAATCTGGAGATGAAAAAAGCTATCTTGCAGGAATAAAGAATATAACTGGAAATATCGTAATTGATAACGAAATACTAAAATTTGGAAAACTAGAGGAGGATGAATTCAATAAGAAAATACAAAGTTTGTATTCGGAGAAGAAAAATTCAAGAATTACAATTTTAGGTGAAAATCAAAATAATAGTCTAGAAAAAAAAATATTTTTACAAGTAATCGATTTTTCGTGGAGGTCACATTTGCAGTATTTAGAACAATTAAGGCAGGTAATCGGATT
>MDSV01112365.1_pt1 | contig 11185 bp, 16 predicted proteins | sample 810851 | NCBI WGS metagenome assembly MDSV01 (sample SAMN05326640, study PRJNA326480) | marine metagenome | isolation source: seawater | place: Atlantic Ocean: North East | collected 2012 | reverse complement strand
CATACACTTATTAAAGTCTTGTTCATTAACCATTCTGAAAGGTTTTAAATCTATTGAACCAACACAGTAAGCAATTCCTTTGACTTCGGAAATTTGAGATTTTACTTTTTCAATAAAATTATCTTCTAAAACATCAGCTACGGAATAGGTGCACTTAAATTTTTCAGATAAAGATTTTACTTCTTCTTCGTTTCTTGCAACTAGATGGATATTTTGATTAGAGTGATGTAATTGTTCTGCTAAATTTGATCCTATAGAGCCAGTTGCTCCAAAAATTAAATATTTAGCTTCCATTTTTTATTTACGATTTTTTTTAGGCCTAATTCCAAGCTTATCGCTATGTCTTAATCTTAAGATTACTATTGCTGCTGCAATAAGAACTATAGCTACAGCCTCATAAACTAAACCTGAAGGATCCATTTCTTTACCTTGCAATATAATAAATCGAGATAGAGCTGTTATTGCAATAAGCAAGGGCAAAGTGATACTTATTGATTGCTGAACCCAAAAAATTCTTACCATAGCAATTACTTCTAAGTATAGAAACATTAAAAGTAAATCAGCTAAAGTAACTGATTGATTCAAAAGCATTGTTTTAATTTCAATTCCAACAGCAATAACTGTACTAACCAGAATTATAGACAATAAGATTAGCTGTAAATTTTTAGTTACGTTTTCCATCACCTATTTGAATATTTTAAATTTGTTCTCCATTCTTTGTTATTTTTGTCGCAGAATAAGCAATTAATGGTTAATATATCATGTGCGACAAAAAATTGATATAATAAATTTTGTATTAAAAAGAAAACATTGTAGTCAACATCTCATCTAATGTTTAAAATAATTATAGTTTACGAAATATTTTTCTTCCTTTTTTGGAATATTATTTATTTTGGTGCTGATTTAAAAGACTTTGCAGCAAGCGAATCTTTAGCTTTTATATATTATATTTTATCATCAATGGCCTTAGGATGGGTAGTAGTTACTGTTATAAGATTGTCTTTTGGTGCAATCCCAGATCCTAGGGAAGAAGCGAAGAAAAAAATAAATTAATATATTAATTACTTTAATTTTTTTTTATGCAATCTTATAAATTTTTCAACATTTAATTTGTTAAAAGATTTATTTTCCTCAAAAGAAACTTTTTTAATTGAATAAGCATTACTATTAGTTACTCTTGACACAATAGTTATATTACCCTTGTAAAGTTTCAGCTTAACAGTTCCATTAACTTTGTTTCTTCTTAGATCTACTATTTTTTGAAGTTTAAATCTTTCTTTTGAATACCAATAACCATTATAGATTAATTCAGCATATCTTGGCATTATGTAATCTTTTTTATGCATTGTTTCTTTATCTAAAGTAACTGATTCAATTGCTCTATGGGCATGAATTAAAATTGTTCCTCCTGGAGTTTCATAGACTCCTCTAGATTTAATTCCTAGAAATCTATTTTCTACTAAATCAACTCTTCCAACCCCATTTTTGCCAGCAATTTGATTTAATTTTTCGAGTAATTTTGCAGGCTGAATTTTTTTTCCATTAATCTTTATGGGATCCCCGTTTTTAAAATTAATAGAGATAAAAGTAGATTTATTAGGGGATCTCTCTGGTGATACCGTTCTATCAAATATAAATTCTGGAGCAGAATTTTTTGGATTTTCTAAAACTTTACCCTCTGTAGAGGTGTGAAATATATTATCATCAATAGAAAAAGGAGACGAACCTTTTTTATCTTGAGGTATTGGAATTTGGTGTTTTTTTGCATAACTAATTAAATCACTTCTAGATTTAAGATTCCATATTCTCCAAGGTGCAATAACTTTTATTTTTGGTCCAAAATAATGATAACCAAGTTCAAATCTAACTTGATCATTACCTTTTCCTGTTGCACCATGAGATACGGCATAAGCTTTATATCTTTTTGCAACTCTAATCTGGTCTTTTGCTATTAATGGTCTTGCAATTGAGGTTCCTAATAAATAAACACCTTCATAAATTGCGTGTCCTCTTATCATTGGAAAAATATAATCTTTTACAAAAATATCTTTTAAATCTTTAATTATAATATTTTTAACACCTAGTCTTTTAGCATTTCTTACAATTTTTTTTCTATCAATCTTTTGACCTATATCTGCTGTGTAACAAATAATTTCTGCATTATAATTTTTTTGAAGCCATTTTAAAATAATTGATGTATCTAGACCACCCGAATAAGCGAGTACAATTCTTTTTTGTGATTTCATTTATTAACTACAGTTAGCTTTAGTGGCCTTATATGCTTTAGTAAAACCTAGTAGTGAATAGTGGTCTATAGTTTGAGATCCTTTTTGATTATAAGCTTTAACCATTATTCTTGATCCTTTTTTCATTGTTCTAATCATTTTTTTTTCAAAATTTTTATCTGTAATCCAAGCAAAATTTTCTCGAACGATGTCAAATGTATATCTATTTTTTCCTGATATAGCTTTTATTGAATTTTTTTTGTTATAATCATACCCACTAGTGATACTAATTTCATTGGTTATATTTTCTCCTGGCCTAAAACTTATAAATAATCTTGCCTCTCTAGGATTTTTTTTTGGAGCTTGTAAAACAGGTTTTGATTGGGCAAAGCAAATTTTACCAGTTTCACTTTTTATAATAAAAGTTTCCCAATCTTTATGTGTACCCATTTTCTTTACTTCATCTGCTATAACTTGATTAAAAAAAAGGGTTAAAAATAATATTAATATGAATTTTTTAATCATGGGCATGGATTTGGATAAATTTTTTGTATTTCATTAATTTCATTTATAACTTCATCAGATAAATTTATATTTACACTTTCTATATCAGTTTTCAACTGCTCCATAGTTGTCGCTCCAATTATTACACTAGTTATGAAAGGCTGAACCTCACAGAATTTTAGACTCATTTGAGCAAAATCTAAACTGTGTTTATTTGCTATTTCATAATATTTTTCTATAGCTAGTTGTCCATTTTTAGTTTTATATCTACTAAATTGATCTCCAAATAATTTCATTCTTGATTTTTTGGGCAAATCCCCGTTTCTGTATTTTCCAGTTAAATAACCAAATGCTAAAGGTGAGTATGCTAATAAACCACTTTTTTCTCTTACTGAAACTTCAGCAAGTCCAACCTCATAAGTTCTATTTAACAGACTATACGGATTTTGAACTGACATCATTCTTGGAAGATTTTTTAACTTTGAGATTTCTAAAAATTTTGATAAGCCCCAAGCTGTTTCGTTTGAAAGCCCTACGTATCTTACCTTCCCACTTTTTATTATTTTATCTAAAGAATTAAGAACATTTTCAAATTTATTCCAATCATTTTCATCTTTATGTTGATAACCAAGTCTTCCAAAAAAATTACTTTTTCTCTCTGGCCAATGTAATTGATATAGATCTACATAATCTGTTTTTAATCTTTTAAGACTTCCATTTACAGCATCATTTATATTTTTTTCGTCGTACTGATTACCTCCACCTCTAATCCAACTTAAACCAGGTCCTGAAATTTTAGTCGCAAGAATTATTTCATTTCTTTTTTTTGTTTTTTCAAACCAGTTCCCAATTATTTCCTCAGTTTTTCCGTAAGTATTTTTTTTAGGAGGTATTGCATATAATTCTGCAGTATCCCAAAAGTTTACGCCTTGATCTAACGCATAGTCCATTTGTTCAAAACCTTCTTCTTGAGTGTTTTGTTCACCCCAAGTCATTGTTCCGAGACAAATTGTACTTACATTTAGATCTGTATTTCCTAATTTTTTGTAATTCATCAAGGTTTTATAGAATTAATTTTTTTATTAATCTTTTAAGGCATCTTGAATAATTAGTAAAAGACTATATATTTCTATTATTATGGAATTTAATAAAAAAGGTATTTTAGCTAGAGCAAAAGAAGCACAACAATCAACTCTTGTAATGGATGAGGGCTTAAGAGCCTACATGCTTAAAGTTTATAACTATATGGCAACTGGAATTCTGTTAACAGGAATCATCGCTCTTATGTCATTTAAAATGTCTGTAGTAACTGATGCTAGCGGTACAATAACTGGATTTACAAGTTTAGGAAATGCTCTATTTTTCTCAGGACTTAAATGGGTAGTTATGTTAGCTCCGTTAGGTATAGTTTTTTATATGAGTTTTGGGATTAATAAAATGAGCACGTCTAAAGCTCAAACTGTTTTTTGGATATTTGCAGGTCTGATGGGATTATCATTATCTTGGATACTTTTAGTTTATACAGGAGCAAGTGTTGCAAGAGTATTTTTCATTACCTCAGCAACTTTCGGAGCAATGAGTATTTATGGTTATACAACTAAAAGAGATTTAACTAAACTTGGCTCTTTTTTAATGATGGGTTTAATAGGAATTATAATTGCATCACTGGTTAATATATTTTTAAAATCTTCTATGATGTATTTTATTATTTCTATTCTTGGAGTTTTAATCTTTGTAGGACTTACAGCCTATGATACTCAAAAAATTAAAAACATGTATGCGGCTTCTGACTCAGGAGAATTAATGGGTAAAAAAGCTGTTATGGGAGCTTTAACTCTTTACTTAGACTTTATAAATCTTTTTATAATGTTGCTTAGGTTGTTTGGTCAAAGAAGATAACCTATTATTTTTTAAGCTTTTTCCAATTTGTATTTTTAAGCAAAATTCTCAAATCAGATGAATTTTTTAATATATTAGAATTTGTATCTGTAATTAAATACTTTAAATTTTTATTATTAGGATTAAAGTTTTTACAAATTTTATATAAAGCCTTTTCTGTAGCATTTTTAAAAACACTGAAACTAACTTGTTTGTTTGAAATACTTAAACCATAATCTTTCCAAGATCCTTCGGAAACCATTTTAGCATATAAATCTAAGATGATTTTTAGTTCTTTTTTCTCAAAAAATTGTTTTTGTTCTATTTTACTATAAGGATTATTGATAATTAATCTTAGATTTTTATTCATCAACTTTATGTTTATTTATTAAAGGTATTTGGAAACCTGTGAATATAAGAGTTATTGGTAACATGCCCCAAACTTTAAAATTGACCCAAAATTCCTCAGATTGTGTTCTCCAAATGCATTCATTTAAAATAGCAAGACCAAAGAAAAGAAAGACCCACCTTCTATTTAGTAATTTCCAACCTATATCAGTTAATGAAATAGCTTTGCCCATTATTTTTTTGAGAACTGGCTCTTTTGTAAAGTATTTACCCAGGAGTAAGGCTAAACCAAATAATATATTTATAATTGTTGGCTTAATATAAATAAAAATTGGGTCTTTAAAATAAATTGTAAGTCCTCCAAAGAAAGTGATTAGAATTCCACTTATAAGTGGCATCATTGGTATTTTTTTTTCAAAAAACCATACAACAAATAATGCTAATAATGTTGCAACTATTAGTGGTGGAATTGCAACTGATAAGCTTTTGTCATTATTATAGTAAAAGAAAAAAAATATTACTAATGGCCCAAAGTCTGTAATAAATTTAAGAAATGATTTATTCATTTGTGACATATTAACATATTCGCAATACATTTATATTTTTTTTATTGATTTTTATTTTTAAAACCCCATATTAAACTCAATGGGAATCCAAAAAGCTAAATTTTCAATAGGAGATATAGTTAAACATAAACACTTCGAGTTTAGGGGTGTGATTTATGATGTAGACTTTGAATTTAATAATTCAGAGGAATGGTACCAATCCATTCCAAAAAACGTTCGTCCTAAAAAAGATCAGCCTTTTTATCATTTACTTGCAGAAAATGATGAAATTACTTATGAGGCTTATGTCTCTGAGCAAAACCTATGTATGGACGATTCAGAAGAACCAATCAAGCATCCTTTAATTGAAGAGATTTTTTCAGGAAAAAAAGGCACTGGTTACTTTAAACCTTCCAATTAATTCTTTTTTTTAACACAATTACTTCCAATCATTGACATAGATTTAGATTATAAATTACTAATTCTGGTCAAGAGTGTTTAAAAACATACCCAAAAAACATTATCTCCCTCAACATTCTTGATCGGAATATTTATTCATAATAAAAATTAGATTATAATTTTTTTAATATATATAATCTAAATATGTTTAAATATTTTGAGCCTAATAAAATTTTTCCCATAACATCTAAGGCGACTAAGTATGTCTTATTTTTATTTGTCATTGTATTAACCATAGGTCTAACAGAGGCACTTATTTTGTCTCCTGAAGATTATAAACAAGGTGATGCCGCTAGAATAATGTATGTTCATGTTCCAGCTGCGTGGATTTCTCTAGGCGTATTTTCTAGTTTAGCTTTACTATCAATTGGAAGTTTTTTATTTAAAAATAAAAACTTTTCTTTAATTGCTAAAAGTCTGGCACCATCTGGATTTGTTTTTAGTATTATAGCTTTAGTGACTGGATCTATTTGGGGCAAACCTACTTGGGGCACTTGGTGGGCCTGGGATGCAAGAATAACTTCGATGCTAATTTTGGCTTTATTTTATGGAATGTACTTATTAGCTTGGAGAATTTATGAGAATAACGAAAAAGTAATAAGAATAACTTCGTTGATTGCAATCATAGGAGCAGTAAATATTCCAATTATAAAATTTTCTGTTGATTGGTGGAATACACTTCATCAACCTGCTTCTATTAATATTTTATCAAACAACACTGCGATTCATTCATCAATGTTAATTCCTTTAAGCATTATGACTGCGGCATTTGCTCTTTTTTCACTACTCATTTTTTTGATGAAATATAATACTGAACTGATAAAAGTAAAAAATAAAGGATTAAATAGATTATGATTAATGAAATAATTTTAATGAATGGATATGGGGCCTATGTATGGTCAGCCTTTTCATTTACAATAATAAGTTTTACAGCTTTATATTTCGTAACAAAATTACAACTTTCAAAAGAGCAAAAAAGATTTGCTTCTAAATTTGATTCTCTAAATGAAAAGAAAGCTAGAGCTGCTAGATTACAAAATATTAATAGAGAGATATTATCTAATACATCAAATATTTAACTAACAAACCATGTATGGTAAAAAAGTTAAATTACGATTTATATTCTTAGCTTTAATTATAGCCTCTGCAGTCTTGATGGTTTTTTTAATTTTACAATCATTAAAAGAAAATGTTGTATATTTTCAGTCACCATCAGAAATAAAGTCTTTAATAGAATTAGATAAAAAAAAAATAAGAGTAGGAGGAATGGTAAAAGAGCAGTCAGTTTTTATAAATTCCAATGAAATTAGTTTCATTATTACTGATTTTAAGAATGAGATTAATGTGATTTACTCAGGAGCTGTTCCAAATTTATTTGCAGAGGGCAAAGGAGTGGTTGCCGAAGGGTTTTTAAAAGACAAAAATTATTTTTCAGCTACCAAAATTTTGGCTAAACACGATGAAAATTATAAACCCCCAGAAGTTAAAAAAGCATTAGGAGATTAATAAATTGTTTGCTAACCAGATAGGATATTACTCTTTAATTCTAGGGTTAATGTTTTCATTTTTACTTTGTATAGTTTCAATTAAAGACTTTAATATTAATAGTAAGCAAATTAACCAAAATATATTATCGCTATCTTTTATCCAAGTAGTTCTTGTTATTATAAGTTTTTTAAGTTTGATTTTGTCTTTTGTAAATTCAGACTTTAGTAATGAGACAGTTTTTAATAATTCACACACTACTAAACCACTGTTTTACAAAATTTCAGGAACATGGGGAAATCATGAAGGAAGTTTACTTTTATGGTTATTAGTATTAATTTTATTTATTTTTATATTCTTAATTAAATCAAAAAACCAACCAAAGAAATATAGAATTCTTACTCTATTATTTCAGCAAGTAATAATTATTGGATTTTTTTTATTTGTGCTTACAACTTCTAATCCATTTAATCATCTATTTCCAATTCCCAGAGAGGGCCTTGGCCTTAATCCAATTTTACAAGATCCAGCTTTAGCAATTCATCCACCAATTTTATATTTAGGTTATGTTGGTGCGTCTATTATATTTTCAGCATCTCTTGCAGCAGTTACCCAGAAATATGTTTCAAGAGAATGGGGTCAACATATAAAAAAATGGGTTTTAGTTTCATGGATTTTTTTAACATTTGGAATTATGCTTGGATCAATTTGGGCTTATTATGAGTTAGGATGGGGTGGTTTTTGGTTTTGGGATCCAGTTGAAAATGTATCTTTGATGCCATGGTTAACTTTAACAGCCTTGTTGCACTGTATTATAGTTTTAGAAAAAAGGGATATACTAAAATCTTGGGTAGTTATTTTGTCTATTTCCACATTTACTTTAAGTATGTGTGGAACTTTTCTAGTAAGATCTGGAATATTAAATTCTGTCCATACATTTGCGAATGATCCTGCAAGAGGAATTTTTATATTAATCTTTTTATTTATTTTAATTATCTTATCTTTAATAATATTTTTTTTATTTCATAAAGAAAACAATAAAAATTTAAATAATTTTTTTTGGCTTAGTAAAGAAACTTCTATTTTAGTAAATAATTGGTTTATGATGTATTTTTTATCAGTTGTTTTAATAGGTACTATCTATCCAATCTTTTTAGATGTAATATCAAGTGAAAAAATATCTGTAGGACCTCCTTTTTATAATAAATTAATAGCTCCATTTTTAGTAATATTTTTAGTGTTTATGTCACTTGGACCTCGATTTAAATGGATTAAATCAAAAATAGAAAATAAAAATTCGTTAATTATTTCTTTTATAATTTCAGTAGCATTGACATTTTTTATGATTAAAAATTTGACAACTGATTTACTTCTTTTTACAATTTTAATTTCAGCTGCTTTTTTTTTATTTTTCTCAACTTTAAAAGAATTATTTTTTAAGAAAATTGATAATATTTCTCAAGTAGTAGCACATCTTGGTTTTAGTCTATTAATTTTAAGTATTTTATTTAATAGTATCTTATCATCTGAAATTATAACTAACATAAAGATTGGTGAAAAATATAAATATGGCAAAAAAGAAATTTTTTTAAAAAAAGCTGTAGAAAAAAAAGAGAGCAATTTTGATTCAATCGTTGCTCATTTTGAAATAAAAGGTGAAAATGGAGAAAAAATTGAATTAAAACCAGAAATTAGAATCTATAATCAACCCATAACTATCACTAGTGAGGCAGATATAAAAACAACATTATTAGAAGATAAGTTTTTAGTAATGAATCTAGTAAAAGGAAATGATTATTTTAATATCAGATATCAAGTAAAACCATTTATGATTTGGATATGGATTTCAGTTCTATTATTAATCTTTGCAGGAATAATGAGTTTATTCAAAAAAAAATATGAAAAATAAGTTTTATTTATTTGTTATAATGATTTTTTTAAGTTTTTGCTTTGTTATTTTTTACAAAGGATTAAATAATTCAACTACTTATTCACCAAAGATTACTGATAAAAAAGATATTCCTATTTTTCAAGCAAAAGATTTTACTTCAATGAAGTATCTTAAGTCAGAAAAAATTTTTAAAGATGATAATTTTTATATTTTAAATATTTGGGCCTCATGGTGTGCTCCATGTAGATTAGAACATCCATTATTAATGGAATTAAGTAATAATCAACTAGTTAAATTAATTGGATTAAACTATAAAGACAATCTAAATAAAGCCAAAAATTTTATTAATGAATTCGGAAATCCTTATTCTCAAATTATAATAGATAGTGATGGAACTTTGGGTGTAGAGTTTGGAGCATACGGGGTACCAGAAACTTTTATAATCGATAAAAATAAACAAATTATAAAAAAATTTGTTGGTCCAATTAATAAAGAAATAGTAGAAGAAATTAAATTGATTATAAAATGAAAATTTTAAAAATATCTATAATTGTATTTATATGTATAAGTTTTTTTCATTCAAAATCTAATGAAACAAATACTGAATTAAAAAGTAAGATTTTAAAAAATATTCGTTGTTTAATTTGTCAGGGACAATCTGTTTACGATTCAGAATCAGATTTTGCTTCTAGTATTAAATTAGTTGTCGATAGAAAAATTAATGAAGGATTAAAAGAAGAGCTTGTATATGAATTTTTAAGAGAAAAGTATGGAGATTGGATAATTTATGATCCAAAATTAACCAAAAATACTTATATTCTATGGTTATTACCGTTATTGTTATTTTTACTAGGTGGTGCAATAATGTATAAAAAAATAACTTTAAAAAAATAAAATGAAATTAAAATCTTTTTTTATACTATCTTTGTTAATTATTATTTCTTTTGTAAATATTTTGAAAGCAGAAGAAAAGAAAAATATTAGTGAACATCAATATAATTTTTATACAGGAAATTTTGATTTTAGTGATGATAAACAAAAAGCTATATTATTTGGATTTCAACATCAAAACGAAAACTTAGCTAGAGATACCTTTTTAGGAAATGCTTCTCCTGTGACCGGTGCTTTTATAACAGAAAATTCAGCTGCATATTTTTATACTGGTGTAGAATGGAACTATCCATTAGGGGATAAATTAAGTTTAACCCCAAGCTTCACGCCAGGGATTTATCACGAAGGTGATGGAAAAGATTTAGGTCATGCTGTAGAATTTAAAACAGAGCTTCAAGCTAATTATTCTATATCAGAAAGCACGAATTTTGGCATGTCATATAACCATTTATCAAATGCTAGCCTGGGAGTTAAAAATCCTGGGGCAAATAGTTATATGTTTAATTTTCTAAAAAACTTTTAATATTAAAGTTGTGAGATTAAAAGATTGTTATAACTTTAGTGATTTTAGAAAGTTAGCTCAAAAAAAATTACCTTCTCCAATATTTCACTATATAGACGGTGCTGCAGATGATGAAATTACTTATCAAAGAAACACAAGTGCTTTCGATGATGTTGATCTAGTTCCAAATGTTTTAAGAGGAGTTGAAAATGTTGATTTGTCAACTACGATATTTGGTAAAAAATTAGATTTACCATTTTATTTAGCACCAACAGCATTGCAAAGACTTTTCCACTATGATGGTGAAAGAGCCGTTGGAAGAGCAGCACAAAAGTTTAATACTATGTTTGGTGTTTCAGCTTTAGCTACAGTTAGTGTGGAAGAAATATCTTCTATGATTGATACTCCAAAGATGTTTCAGTTTTATTTTCATAAAGATAGAGGTTTAAATGATTCT
>MDSV01098129.1_pt1 | contig 11185 bp, 21 predicted proteins | sample 810851 | NCBI WGS metagenome assembly MDSV01 (sample SAMN05326640, study PRJNA326480) | marine metagenome | isolation source: seawater | place: Atlantic Ocean: North East | collected 2012 | reverse complement strand
TAAGGGGTATAGATACTGACTATCGCAAACAAAGGTTAAATGTTTGTAGTACCTATACCTTCTTACACATTAATTTATTGGGTTATGTAATAGCTGTATTAGATTGTATAGTGTAATATTCGCCTTTAGGAAAACCCCAAGTACTCATTATATCACTTGTACGAAAACCACCATTAGCAGACTCTACATTACCTGTATAGATTGCATCAAAAACATATTTAATAAACAATGTAGTTGGTGCACCTTTAAAAAAACCATTACCCGTTTTGCCTTGGGCTTGATTCATAAGGGTATCTAAATGTTCTAGTGTTCTAACTGTTACACGACCACCCCTATCCTTTTTCATAGAAGCAATAACACTCTTAACATCTTGATAAAGTGTTTTGTTTCTTTCTACCATCACTCTTCTAGAGGCTAGCTGTGCTCCATCTTCTAGTAAACTTGAAAGATTATGTGTCGATTCTACTTTGATTTCTTTAGTTTCTCTGTTTAAATAAGCAGAAATCCATACTTCTGCACCCTTATTTGTAAAACCTAAGAACCTTTTACCACCATATTCAGTAGCATTTTTCGCATTTTCTAAACATAAATCGTTATGCGTTAACCTAGTTTTAGTCATATTGTCCTTTCTAATAAAAAAAGTTATAGATACTTACTTATTTCTCACTTGCGTGAGCTTTACGTTTCAGTATCTACAACTTCACTATTAATAATGCCACAGATTTCTTTAAATGTCAAGCTCTTTTTCAAAAAAATTATATGGCTCAAAGTGATAAGTTTTGTGTTTGCTGTGCATTCTATGGCCTTTAGGTAGTATATCAAAGTCTTCAACAGCTAATATATCACTAGCTACCTTAGGGTATCCATTTCGTAATAGCCATAAATAGGCCTTTAATCTAGCCCAACCTGCTTTGATTTGCTGACTTTCTTCTGACATACCATAGTTTTTTGCTCTAAATACACCTCTATTAAAAACTTCAAGGCAATCTTCTAGCTCTGCTTTCTTACCAGCAACACCAGCAAATCTATTGTTGTGATTACCTACTCTTCTTACTATGAGCTTATAAGCAAGTTCTTTATCTAATTTATTCACTATTGCCATATTTTTTACCATCTTCATATGGATACCAAGCTTTTGAGTATTGCCACTTATCAATTTCTTTTATAACAAATACTGTATCAGCAAGCAACAATTCGACTTCTCTACTGCCCATACCCAACTCGTCTTGTAAGTTTTGAGGGGTCATACCAAATTCATTAACTAATTGCTTAGCGATTTTAGACATTGACTGTGCTTCGTGTACACCTTTAGCTCTGTTAATTCGTATAGTTAAGAGCATTGCTTCTCTGTCATCTATATCCATAACTACACAAGGAACTCTTCCACTATATTTTTTATAAAGTTCTTTACTGTCTTGTGCAAGTTTCCATCTGTGAAAACCATCAATAATTATATTGTTCTTGTTAATTAGTATGGGTTGTATCCAACCAAATCGTATAATATTAAGAGCTAGTATTCCAAACTCTGCTGTTAAAACTCTATTTGGATTGTAATCATTAGGATTTAAATCACTAGCAAGTTTCCAAATAACATTACTTATAGGTTGTTCTTCAAATACATTCATTTTATTCTTCCTCCTCGTAATCAAACCTACTATCGTGTGTCGGTGCTTCTACAAAAATTGGTGCGTTGGATTGTTCCATTGTCTTTACTTCGGGTATCAGAACTTCATCAAAGTATACTTCTGCATCATCAATCATAATGTTTACCATCTGCTGTTCTTCGCCTTCAGTTTTTTCGTGTAACTTATCTAAATAACCTTCTGTGTTTTTAAGCACTTCGATTATGCAACCTAGCATTAAATTAGTGTGATAAACAGCCACTGATTTTCCGTGTATGCTTGTAGTGTGGCCCATATATGCCTCTTCATACTCTGTGTATACAATTGCATCTTTATTGTTTTCAAATAAGTCCCAATAAAAATCTTCCATTACTCTAAGCCTATCCATTGAAGTTCTATCACTTCAGCATTTTCATATTCTGTTTTTAAACCTTCTGTGTTTACCGTAATGCAAAGAGATTTACCGTTAAGTATGCCTCTTATTTCTATTTCTTCTTCTGAAGTTCTATCTAATGAACTAAATATAAACATTATTTCCTCTTATTCTTATTAATCTTTGGCTTTTTCTTGCCATACTTTTGCTTAATTTCTGCTGTAGTCATAGGATAAATATCGCCGTGAATAATTTTTCCTGTCACAAAGTGCTTTAAGACCCACTCTGCTGTGCCTCCGGGCAGATATCTTTCCGGCTGAGTTTCTGTAAGCCTCTTTATAGATTTCCATTTCTCCATCATACGACCATAAACAGAATCTTCGGGGTCAACACTTGCTTGTATCCATTGTTTAACACCTTCCATATCTTTACCGTATTGTTCGTAAATATGTGCATTGCTTATAGTGCCTTTATATCTTTCGTGTGCTCTCACTTCGGGAAATATCTCTGTTAATCTATTGTAGAAATCCGGGTCCATTTGTGCCCACTTATCAATAGTCTTCATTGATTCTGCTATTAAAGGTGGGGCAACTCTTAAGCCATCACCACTCCAAAGCTGTTGTTCATACCAAGCTGAGTATCTTAAATCGTTATCATAAAAGTATTTGAATACATCGTTTTCCATCCAATCATAAATAGGTTTTGCTAACCTAACGTGGTCTAAGCTAGAGCCAACTATGTAGTTGTCGCTTATTTTATTAACAACTGAACGGTATCTAACCAAACTTTCTTCTGCTCTTATGCCATTAATTATGGCTGTTTTACCTTTAGAGTACCTATCTGCAATGATACCGTCGTAACCGTGACGACCTAAAACTTCTGTTCTGTTGTCCATAGTTTCTGCCCAATCGGGTTTAGGCCTTAGCCATTCTCTTTCGGGGTCCCAATATGTTATTTGACTTGTATTACCTAAACAAAAAAATGACCCGTGCTTTGGTAGAGCATACCAAGTCATATTGCACCACTTTTTATCGAAGTAGTGCTTTATGTTATCAAGTATTAAAGGTGGATTTAGCTCTTCATCTCTATGATGAGCGTCAATAGAATCTAGTCCTCTCTCTTGAGCCACTTCCCATACGAGGTTAAGAATGACGGTTGAGTCTTTACCACCACTATAAGCAACATTAATATTGTCGTGAGTGTCATAAATATGATGAATGCGTTTTTTTGCTTCTTCATATACATTCTCAAGAATAAATTTTTTTTGCCTAGCCATTTTCTAATTTAAACTTAGCCTTACGTAATCTATCTATACCATTGTCAAAACCTAATATAGCTTGTTGCCATTGCGTATATTGCTGTGTTTCAGATTGTAAACGATTAGGTTCAGACATCTCTAAACTAAATCTTTGAACTTCTAATTCAAAAAGTTGTTTTTCTATAATTTCTAACTTTTTTTCTTTATCTAATAATTGGTATTCAAAATCACTCATCTAATCTCCTAAACAAATTTCAATATGTTGATAAAGTCTTTCACCGATAGTTTCCCCATCATAAGACTTCTTTAACCAACTAACAAACTTAAAAAGCATTGCTTGTTGTGTTTCATCGTCAAAGACAACTTCGTAAGATGGTTTACCTAAAGGTAGTCCTTTATCTGCTCCATCAGAAACAGACGCTTCCATATCTTCGTACATAGCTTGTATGTCACCTTCATCAAAACCGGTTCCGTCTAAGCTACTGTTTTTAGCAAGGTTTTCTAATTCCTCTAATAATTTTGGAGTGTCCCAACCACCAAGTTCAACCAATCTATTATCTGCTAATAAATAAGCCTGTGCTTCTTCATCGCTTTTAAACTCTACGGGGGTTATAGGAACTAGCCATTCACCATCTTCATCAACAACAATGTTCTCCGGTGCTGCTTCTCCAAATTGTTTTTTCTGTCTTAAAGTCTCTAATCTTCCGTGTCCTGCAACAAGCTTTCCTGTTGTTTTGTTTTCTATTAAAGCATTTAAGAATTGAAATCTATTAAAAGACTGGTGCAGTCCTCCAATGTCGTGGTCCTTAGGGTTGCTATCAGCAAACTCAAGTTCTGACATTTTTTTATAAATAATTTCTAATTTACTCATCTTCACTCCTTTTATATATATTTGAATAAAAAGTTCTTTTGCCGGGATTAAAATCTCCAATATGATTATTTTCCCATTCATCAACACACCAAGATAGTTCAGAAACTGTTATAAATTTTATACTCTTGTCTCTGAGTTTTTCAGTTACATATTTGTTAAAATGAGGAATACTCCAACCCATTGAATAACAAAAGTATTCTAAATCCTCGTGGAATTCAATCCATTCAACTAATTCGTCACAATCGTAAACTTCAGCGACCTTCCTTAAATGTCTTGAATATTTTTTGTTCGTGTGAAAAAAAGTTTTTAAAGCTACATCTGCTTTGCATACTAAAGAATAAGAAGGATTTGCATCGCCTCTCTTTATAGCAGATAAGTATGAAGCCGGTTCTACGTCCATTAAATAAGCTATATCTTTTTGTTTAAGTCCGTCTTTTTGTAGTTCGTTTACAAAAATACTATATGCTCCCGGATTTATAAACTTCTTTTTTATCAACTTTGCTTCCTCCAATCCACTGAAACGTAATCAAATGGAGCTTTACCTGTTGCATTAGCCCAAGATTCTATTGTATGTCTTAGCCAAACTTGAGTTTTCCCTGCATTCAACACAACATCTGCCATAGGCATTTTGTCACGGTGTAGCCAAGTACTAATCAAGTTTGGTCTGACATTTAGAAATTCTGCAACCTCGTTGACTCCCATAAGGTCATCTAGAGTAAAATTTCTATCTTCTGACACAATTAACCTATTATCCCAAAAGCTTTTTTAACTTTAGTACAAGTTCCTTTAGGAATCTCGTCTAGCTTTTTTTCTAAATACTTATCAATTGTTTTAGCTGAAACTTTAGATTTTTTGGCAAGTTCAGATACTGAAGAGCCTTTATAATCTATGATTTCAGATAAAGACATTTGACTAATATCAGATGTTTTTCTACCGCTTACGGCTTTTCCTATTTTTCTGAATAGTCCCATTAGAATGGTGCTCCATCTTCTTCTGCGTCATAACTAGCACTTGCTTGAGCAGGTGCAGGTTGTGGCGGCTGTGGTATCTCACTACCTTTTTTAATTTGAGAATTATTAAGTGGGTTAGAACTAGTTAAAACTGAACCTACTTTGGCCCATCTTAAACTAACTCCTAAGTCTTCTACATAAACTGTAGAAGTTTCTCTTTTGTTACCATCTTTGTCTTCCCATTTTTCCGGAACCATTTTTCCAACGACTACTGCTCTGAAGGATTTACCTCCTGCGTTAGTAACATTGTTAAATGTTTCCGCCATATTTTCGGCTAAGTCACCCCAAGCTTTGACATTGAACCATAAAGTTTCTTTGTCATTACCTTGAGCATCTTTGCCATTGTTAACAGCAAGAGAAGCTTTTACATAAGCAGAACCTGTATTGCCTACAGACATTTCTACATTAGTAAGGTTTCCCATAAGCTGTACGTTTGATACTGGCATTATCTCTCCTAATATTGTTCTTCTTCGGGTAATTCCCTATTCTCTATGAGAGCATCAACAACTTTATCAAGTTGTGATAACCTACACAGAACGATGCCATCTGATTCCCCATCGGGCATCGCTACCATCATAAATGGTTTTGACTTACCACCACCGACTTGATTCTTTACATTTTCCCAAGATTGAGCTTCTGCATTCTTGAATCTAGTGGCAATGGGGCCAACTTGTTTGCCTGCTTTAACTTCTATGCGAACTGCAGACCTCCAATTTTCCTCGTGTGCATCTGCACCGTGAAACTTTCTATCCGGAATACCAAGTTTTTTTCTAACCATATTTTGTTTCCTACGTCCTTTAGCTCGGTTTTTCCTATTAATACAAGTACGACACTTGCATTTTCTTTTTTCTATATCTGTATTTTGGCAGATGCCTCTAGCATTTTTTTGAGAATTGGGCTGACCTGTTCCTGCGCGACCTTCAAACCTACGTACTTTGAATTCATCGTAAGATTCTTTTTCGGGGTCCCAACCATCATTATTTTTGTGTTGAATGTAACCTGCCATCTTAAGTATTGTAGCAGATTAAAATATCAAATTTCACAAATCAATAATATTATTTTCTTTAAGGCCCTCTAGGTTTATTAAGGCATCTGTTAAATCTTGTCTTGGTTTAAATGCCATTATTGCACCAAAATGTTTTGCCAAAGCAGAAACTGTTATTCTAACTTCTGAGTTTTTTCCCGGCATATAATCAAAGTATTTTTCATAAGCTAAAGCTATATCATCGGGGTTATCTGTATAAGTCTTTATTGTTGTAATTGCAACAGCCCATTCTTTTTTTCCTCTTTTATCGTGTGGAAAAAATCCAAAAGCTTTAGCCATTGCACCCCAATATGGGTCTCTACCAACTTTTTTCTTAACTTCATCTCCAACATCAAAACCTGTATCAGTAGTATCTGTTGCTAAATCAAAACCTTTATCTTTATTTACACTTTCTTTAAGCTGTTGCTCATCATTAGATAAATCAATTTCCTCTTCCGTTGGCTCTTCTGATTGTTTATCAAAAGGTAGCTTAGGTAAAAAATACATATTAGAGGTATTAAAACCTTTGTAAGCTCTTTGTCTCCATACGATTGCACCCATATCTAACAATAACTGCAAGTATCTAGCTACTGAACTTCTAGACATACCCGATAACTCACATAAAGTTTCATAAGACGGGTAACACTGTCTAGTGTCATTGTTTGCGTAATACATTAAGCAACTGTATAAATGTATAGCTTTAGATGGCAATGGCTTCCCCTCTTGGTTCATCTCTAGTAACCATTGGGGAAGCATTACAAATTTAAATTCGCTTACGACTTCAAAGTCTTCTTGTGCGAATTTATCCGACATCTTCTGCAGTCATTTCGTGAACTTTAAGCATTTGTGCAAACAAGAAGTATTGGTCTTGAGCCCATAGATGTAAGCCTACACCTACACGCATCGCCGCTCTTTTAAGTGCGTCTGATTCCATCTCCTTTATAATGTCTCCATCATCTTTACCGGCATTGTTTTGGTCTGTACCTATGCCACTGACTTTGACTTGCTTACCATCAACATTGACTATCAAAGTACCTTTAGCGGCAACAGGTTTACCCTCTCCGTTAAATATAACTTCTACATCCCAATCAAATGGTCCACAGACTTGTAGTAACCTCTGCGTAATAACAGAATGATTTATATAGTCTTCTGTATGTGTTTTCTTTTTTAGTTTGCTAACGAGTTTGTCGGGAAACACTCTAGCTAACTGCATTAACTGTAACGGTTTATCCATTATCTCCTCCAATATTCATATCTTTACCATCTTGGTCTAACTTGTCCTTGATGAACTTCGGTGCTTTATCGACCGGTAAGACTTCTAAATTAGTTGTCTCTTGTAATTCAAACAGTGACTCCATTATAACAGATGGATTCTGATTTCTTTCTTTTGCAATAGCTTTTATTGCACTTGTTCTAAAAGTGGGATTTACAGCAATCTTTATGTCGTCTCCTAAATACTCCATAACTTTTTGCTTATCGTAAGGCACCCACTTATTCATATTTCTGCCTCTAAAGATTCTACCTGCCATTCTAAAAGCTTTGTTTTTCAAAAGACCTCTTAGTCTGTTGTCTATGAATCTTTTAGTATTTCTTAAATCTGTAGATATCATATCTAATTGGTCTCTAAGAAATACAAGTTGCTCTGTTGTCATCTCATTAACATTTTCTAAGTCCAACTCTTCGTTGTCCCCAAATGATAATCTTTGAGATTTAGCTTCTTCTATTATTTCTAAAGCTTCTGCTCTTGTAACTTCTTTCAATTAAGAAGTCCACCTAGCATACATCCTAACTGCGTGCATATCAGATTGAAAATCAAATCCATTTGACATCTTCTTTGTCATAGATTCCATACCACCTTTTACGCGGTATTCAATATTACTGTACTTTCGTTTAATTGCATTTCCTGCTGTATAATAGATACTTCTCTTAGAAAGAATTGCATTTCTTTCCTCTTTAGCAAAAAATGTTTCATCTACACAAAACCATTCGTTATGATTTTGAGACAAAACATCAATGATTTCGGGCCTAAATATTCGTGCTCTTGATGTGTTTACGACTTCTTCGTTTACACTATAAGGCATAAATACCCCACCTGTACTGCTAGTACTCTCTTGTTGTACTTGCTCTGTACTCATATTATTATCTCCTTTTTCGGTATATAACAAGTATGCCATACGAAATTTAAGATGTCAAGTAAAATATAAATAAATTAATGTAAGTTGAATATGGTACAATACTATATATGTTTAGTTTTGAAGAGTTTTATAAAGAAATGCCAAGCTGTGAATTTTGTGGCATTGGTTTAGATATGGGCGATAGGCACGAGAGTGATTGCCCTACGAATTTTATAAGTCAAGAAAATATGCCGAGCGTTCTTGCAGCTCAATATGATTTATCTCAATTTGCAGAAGAGCCAGATGCAATTGTTTACAACTTAGGTTTACAATTAATGCTTGCTTCTGATGCAATTATTACAGCTCAAAAAGAATGGGCCTCTAAATCTCTTATGAATAAATTTTCAGAAGTGTTAAACAGATATACAGACTTAACTAATTTTGTAGAATCACTTACGCAAGCTGGTGTATTTTTAACAGCAGAAGATGTTATACAATTCTTAAATGACCCCGGCGACTTTGATGAGCTGTTTGCTGTTTGGCTTGAACACGGTCAGCCATCTGAAAAAGATGATTTTGGTTCTTGGCAAATTTTCCTTGGTGCGATAAAATCACAAGGATGGAAAACAGACAACCCTTAACCGTTTATAGAAATAAAGATAATTGGCTTTCTGAAATAGGCTATCTATATTTCCAACATCAGATTAACTATTCTAGTTATGACTTTACAGGAGACTCTTGGCAGGTTGAAGATGGGATTGATTTGATTGTATTGAACAAACAACTCTTACCATATTATGTTCTCACTTATGCAAATGACTATCCATACGATTATTTGTTTTTATCGTTAAAAGAAGATGGTCAAACATCAAGACTTTTAACTAGTAAATCTGATTTTGTATTTTTTTATAATTTGAATCAAAAAGAAATTTACATAATAGACCTACCACTCTTACAAGAAACTTATGAGTATCAAAAAAATAATGATTGGGCTAAATATAAACCGGTATTTAAAAGAGATGAAACTGAAGGTATCCAAATACCTGTAGATGACAAAATTCTAAAACCTATTTTAGGAACTTATAAATTAAAAGAACAGGTTTATACAAAAGCAATTAAAATTCAAGAGCACCTTAAAAAAGATTTACCTTTTTACGACAAAAATTTACCTCTTAGAAGACTAGCCAAAGTTTAAGTCTTTAGGCAACTTACTCAGAAGTGGGTCATTCATATCTAACTTACCATCTTTATGTGCGTGGTATAAAATCATTTTAACAACTTGAGATGCTGTTAATTGTAAATCTCCTAAATTTCTATGCCTGTGTTTTAAATCTCCTAACTCAACTTGAACAATATTACTTAAGCCATACATATTGTAGTACTGAATCAAATGTGAAATTTCTACACCGTAGTCACCTGCAAACAGTAATTGTTCTACTACTTGTTTTTTAAAAGCTACTTGGCCCGAAAGAGGCTGTTCAATAAAGTTTAAGTCTGGATAGAACATATCTAACAAAGGAAAAGCAGTTAGCTTTGTCACTCTACCCCACTCATTACCTCTAGAAAATTTTGATTTTACAAAGAATGCTTCTCTATTAAGTATGGGTTTAGAAAGTTTTTTAACTAGCTCTGAATAATTAGCATCTAAGTCTGCATCAAGAAAGACAATTGTTTGGCCTATTGATTCTTCATAACCTCTTAACATTTGATAACCTTTGCCACTCATATTGTCAGCAATAATTTTTAAATTAAGATACTCTCTGGAACCTCTTTTAAATCTTTTAACTTTATCAACAGTTTTATCTATTGAGTTGCCATCAACTATTATTAATTGTTTTTTTGTAGGTTCGAAGTCAAATGTATTTAATATGTTATCCATATGTTCTTCTTCATTGAGTGTAGGTATAATGACACTTACGAATTTTTCGGGTTGAAAGTTTTTCCGGCCTAACATTACTTTTATATTAGCAGATTAATTTCGAATAACTTGCAATTTGAAATTTAATATGGCAACATAGAATTATGAACAAAGAGTACAACATAAAAGAATCTTTAAACAGTGGCGATATAGGTGTCAATTTAATTCAGTTCATACAAGCTTGTAAAGGCAATGAAACTTCTTTAGCTACTAAAGAACAAGATAGATATAACAAAATAGATATGTTTATCAATAAACAAGCAAGCCAAGTCAAAACAGATTATCAATCTAAAAGCACCGGTCATTCAGCATTAGAGTTAGCAGAAATAAATTTTGATAGAAAAAAAGAACAATTTGGTGGTATGAGAGCAGGCTCAATGGGTGTTATGTGTGAGCATTGTGAAAAGCAAATTATTAAAAGTCAACCACAGTCTAACGTTACAGCCGGTGCTGTACTTCAACAAGACTTGTTAGATAACTGTGTTACCTTTGTTTATATAATGTTAGGTGTTGGCATAGCAGTTTGGCGACCTAAAGATTTAAATACAGCTATGTGGCATTGGTTAAGAAACCACACAGATAGAGATAAGAAAAATAATGCTACTTGGACAATCATACCTGCTAGAAACCCAAGCTATATTTCTTTAAACTTATTGATACCTTATGAGTATTTACAAAAAGAAACTGAGGTTATTATTAAGAAGGGGTGGGGCAAAGAGCCTACAGAAAGTTATAGGGTAGGGCCTCTTTCTTATATGCCTTGGGCAGAAGTACAGAATATGATTTTAGGTACACAGAATGAATATTGGCAACCATTGATGAATAGTATTAATGAATATTTAGATAATCAATATAACACTAAAGCTAGTAAACAAGTATTAGAAGAAGCAATGGGTATACAGCTATTACATAACCCAATAAATTAATGTGTAAGAAGGTATAGGTACTACAAACATTTAACCTTTGTTTGCGATAGTCAGTATCTATACCCCTTA
>MDSV01193498.1_pt1 | contig 11188 bp, 9 predicted proteins | sample 810851 | NCBI WGS metagenome assembly MDSV01 (sample SAMN05326640, study PRJNA326480) | marine metagenome | isolation source: seawater | place: Atlantic Ocean: North East | collected 2012 | reverse complement strand
GAAAAATTATTGCTCGAGAAACTATTAAAGGATTTAAAAAAGATGTTTTAACAAAAATTCATGGTGGTGGTGCAACTGATCGAAAAAGAAAGCTCCTTGAAAAACAAAAAAAGGGAAAAGCTAGATCCAAACAATTTGGTAGAGTAGAAATTCCTCAAGAAGCATTCATTGGAGTTTTAAAAATTAATAAGGAAAAATAAATGAAAATATACGATTGTTTTTCATATTGGGATGAAGATTTACTTGTAGATCTTAGACTTAATATTTTAAATGATCACATCGACTATTTTGTAATAGTTGAAGGAAATAAAACATGGCAAAATAATCCAAAAAAACTTCAATTTGATATTAAAAAATTTAAAAACTTCAGAGAAAAAATAATTTATATACCAGTGGAAGATATGCCTGAGGGCGAAAATCCTTGGATTAGAGAAAATTTTCAAAGAAATTGTATAAGTAGAGGTCTTGTAGGATCTGATCCTGAAGATTATATAATTATTTCTGACGCAGATGAAATTCCCAATCTATTAAATATTAAAGATTACTTAAAAGATAAACGATATGCAGTTTTTGAGCAAAAAGCGTTTTATTATAAATTAAATATGCAGAATGTAACATTGCCCAATTGGTATGGCTCAAGAATTTGTAAAAAAAAATTTCTTAAATCACCTCAATGGCTAAGAAATTTAAAATTCAAAAAAAGACCTTTTTGGCGAATTGATAAATATCACCTAAATAATATTATAAGGGGTGGCGGTTGGCACTTTTGTAACCTTAAAGAGCCAAAAGATTTAGTATATAAGTATATGAATATGGCCGAAACAAATGATAATTTTTTTGCAAAAACTGGAATTGATGCCAAAATTGATAAGAAATATTTAACTGTTGATCAAATAGAAAGCTCAATAAAAGAAGGTAAAAATTTAGTTGGCAAAAAAGAATACTTTAAAAAAATTGAGATTGATAATACATATCCAAATTATATTTTAAAGAATCTAGAAAAATATAAGAAATGGATTAGTTAATGTTAGTATCAAGCATATTATCTGATAAATATCAAAATCTTAACAAAACTGCTGAAATCAAAAAGGATGAGTTTACTAATGGTTCTCCTTTTCCAAATATTGTTTTAGATAATTTTTTTTCTGAAAACTTTTTAGATGAGGTTGTTAAAAATTTTCCCAATTTAGAAAAAATTAATTCTTCACAAAAGTACACTAGTAAAAATGAAGTTAAATTTGCAAACAATGATTATAAAAATTTTCCGAATTCCATGAAGCTTCTATTTGATTTCATGAATTCATCTAAATTTTTAGAGTTTTTACAAAAAATTACGTCGATTAAAGAAAAATTGATAGCCGATGAAGAGCTCAATGGAGGAGGGCTTCATGAAATTAAATCAGGTGGTATGCTAAAAATTCATACAGACTTTAGTAAACATCCTTCCTTAGATCTCGACAGAAGAGTAAATGTTTTAATTTACTTAAATAAAAATTGGGATAAATCCTATGGAGGGGATCTTGAGCTGTGGGACAAAGAAATGAAATTTTGTGGAAAAAAAATTGAGCCCTCTTTTAATAAAATGGTAATTTTTTCCACTAATGATTTTAGTAACCATGGACATCCCGAACCAATTAGATGCCCTTATAATGTGTCTAGAAAATCAATAGCATTATATTATTTTTCAAAAGGAAGACCTTCTTCAGAGATTGATTTTAATAAAATTAAAAATAGAACTTATTTTAAAAATAGAGCAGGATTTGAAGATGATACGATTAGCAAAAAAGAAAACTTTAAAAACTTTTTAAGAAAATTTAAATTTTATAAAATTCTAAAAAATTTTGAGAAAAAATATTTAAGAAAAAGATAAATATTTATATGGAGAGGTGGCCGAGCGGTTTAAGGCGCACGCTTGGAAAGTGTGTGTACTGTCAAAGGTACCGTGGGTTCGAATCCCACTCTCTCCGCCAGTGCTAATTTTCAAGAAAAGTGATTGGATTTGTCGTAGTTTTAAAATTTTTTATAAACCAATAAGGCATATACCTCTCTGCTAAAAAACCATAAATTCTTATCTTATCATAACCTTTTAATTCGTAATTTTTAAAAATTTCCTCACATTTAAATAACCATGGAAAGATCTCATTATAAAATTCATTTAATATTTCTGAGTTTTTGCAAATAAACATATTAAAAGGGTGTAGAAGGTAATCATTTAGATACATTTCAAAACCTTCTTTGTTTTGATGGGTTAATAAGTTTATTGCTTCTTTAAGAAAAAAAGATCCATGAAAAATATTGAAATGATCTTTGATTGAATTTCTACGATAAAGAACACTAGGTTTTTTTAGAACTTCTAAAAAGTTTCTTTTTATTAATTTCATGTTTTTTAATTTGTAATGTACGAGTGGTTCACCAAGAATGACATCAGTTTTGTCCCACTCATCTCTAGGCTCTTTTAAAATATTATTTTCAAGAGTTTTGAAATCATTTGATCTATCTATTTTATTTTTTACCCAGAATCTTCTGTAAGTACAAAAACCAATCCAATTTTTTTTTTCGTTTGTAATTTCGTTTTTCCACAAATTATAGTGAAATGTATATTCTCCATAATTTATATTTTTATGGGAAATATTGTCTTTTGATTTATCATTTAACCATCTTTTATCAAAATAACCAACACCCAAACCAACAGGAATTAAATTTAAACTCTTAAACTTATCAAAATGTTGGTTATAAATAGACAAACAGTAAATTTTCATAAACTATATAGTTACTTGAATAAATAAAAATAATCTAGATATTTTATGTTTTAATATAAATTTACTTGTTTTCTTTTATAAATTTTTATTGTTAAAGAACTATTATGAAAAAATTTTTAAATTTAGGATCTCAGCCTTTGGCAAATTCATATTTGAAAAAAAAAGATCTAAAAAAAAAAGAAAAAAAATTTAAATTAATAGTCACATATAGTCAAAAAAATTTTCTGGTTTCAATATTAAATACCGTTCCAAAACAAAAGATGTTTAATGAAAATTATCCTTATAAATCATCAGAATCTCAAACAATGAGAAAATCGTTTAGAGATTTAGCAAAAAGTATCAAAAAAAAATTTGAACCAAAATTAATTCTAGAAATAGGAAGTAATGATGGGGCATTCATTAAAAATTTCAAAAAAACCAAAATAATTGGAGTAGAACCATGTAAAAACTTAGCCCAAATTACAAAAAAAAAAGGTTACAAAACATATTCTGAATATTGGGGCACTAATCTTGCGAAGAAAATTTCAAAAAAAAAAAAAATTGATTTAATTTATTCAGCGAACACACTAAGTCACATTAAAAATTACAATGAGATATTTAAAGCAATAAATTTATCTTTAAATAAAAATGGAATTCTGATTTTAGAAGACCCATCGTTGTTAGAATGTATTAAAAACGTTGCTTATGATCAATTTTATTGTGAACATATTTACGTATTTTCGACAATCGCGTTAAATAAAATTTTAGATAATTTTGAATTAGAAATATTCGATATAAAAAAAACAAGTACTCATGGCGGGTCCAATAGGTACTTTATTAAAAAAAAAGTAAATAGATCACTAAGAATCAAAAAAAGTGTACTAGAAAATATTATTAGAGAAAAAAAACATGGATTACATAAATTTGAAACTTACAAAAAATTTGCCAAAAAAGTGCTAAATTCTAAAAAAAAATTAAATTTAATACTAAATAGACTTAAAGAAAAAAACAAAAAAATAATTGGTTATGGTGCAACTGCAAAATCTTGCACTGTACTTAATTATTGTAAAATTAGTGACAAAAGTATCGATTATTTTTATGACACAACTTCATATAAAATTGGAAAATATCTCCCTGGTAGTAAAATTAAAATTAAAAAATATCAAAAATTAACAGTAAAAGAAGCAGATCACGTTTTTTTAGGTGCATGGAATTTTCGTGAAGAAATATTTAAAAAAGAAAAAAATTTTATAAATAATGGAGGGAAATTTATAACCCACATCCCTGTACCAAGAATAATTTAAAAATCTTGAAATCTAATACCATCTTTATCTTTTTTGGATAAAACTGGTTTTTTAATAGGCCATCTAATTTTTAATTTATCATCATCCCATCTTATGGTTGTTTCACTATTTTTATCTCTGTAGTTTGTACATTTATAATAAACAGCACATTCTTTTGATAAACATAAAAAACCGTGTGCAAATTGCTCTGGTATAAAAATTGAAAAATTAGAGTCTTTTGAAATTTTAATTGAAAAATGTTTACCATATGTTTTGGAGTTTTTTCTTAAATCCACTACAACATCCAGAATTTCTCCATGAACAACAGTTACAATTTTTGCTTGACTATTCTTTGTTTGTAAATGCAAACCTCTTAAAGTATTTTTTTTAGAGTATGAGAAACAATCAAAAATAAATTTTTTTTTTAGTATTTTATTTCTCTCTATCTCTTTAAAGAAACCTCTCTTATCTTTGTATATGTCTGTTGAGACTAACAATAAATCTTTGATTCTTGTTTTAATTAGTTTCATTTAAAAATATTTTTATAATTTTTTTCTGTATATTATACTTTGGCTTCCAATGTGGTAAAATTTTTAGGTTACATTTATTTGGTTTGATAAGTTTATTACTATTAAATTTAACTTTTAAATTTTTTTTTGAATTTTTATTAATTTCCTTAATTAAGTTGTTAATTTTAATATTCTTTTTCTGTTTAAGACAATATGAACCACTAGGTGTATTTGAACTCAGCAGTTTATAAACAGCATTAATTATGTCATGTACATGAATTATATTAAGTTCTAGTCGATTTGAAATAATTTTAGTAACAATGTTTTTTTTAAAATTTTTAAGCAACAAAGGTATTAGTTTTTTTCTGTTGTCAAATCTACCAAAACTTTCATAAAACTTGATATTATAAAATTTCATTTTTTTATTCTGTAAAATATAAAAATTTGAAATCATTTCAAATGCAGATTTTGTTGATGCATAAAAATTTTTTGGTAAATAATTTTTACCATCATTATGCTGCATCATTGTTCCGAAATTAATTACTTTTTTTACCTTCAAAGAAATAAGGTCTAAAACAATTGTTGGAAAAACTATGTTTGAATCTATAAATTTTTTTATTTCTCTATGAGAATGATCGTTTTTATAAAAGGTTGCAAAATTTATGAAATAATCAATCTTCTTATTTTTAAGTTTTTTATGGATTATATCTGAATTAGAAAAAAAAATGGTTTCATATGACGATGGATATTTTTTTCTTAAGGATATCAAATTCTTATTAGTTTTGTTTTTTTCTCTTAAAATATCAATTATACGATACCCATTTTCAAGAGCACTTTTAATAAAAAAGTTTCCAATAAAACCAGATGTACCTGTAGTAAGAATAGTTTTTTTTTTCAAATTATAATCTTTTTAAATATGTACTGTATTCACAGTTCCCATAAAATTTTATATTTTCTTTAATCTTGCTTCTATCAATCCACTTTTTTAAAAATGAAATTTCCTCTAAACATGCGATTTTTACTCCCTGAACTTTCTCAACTGATTTAACATAATTTGATATATTGCTTAAATCCTCAATTTTTCCAGCGTCAGACCAGATCGCACCTCTTCCAATTTTTTCATAGTTTAATTTATTTATTTTTTTGTACACATTTATTAAATCAGTAATTTCTAGCTCGCCTCTTTTAGACGGTTTGAGTTTACTTGCATATTTAGAAACATTTTTATCAAAAAAATAAAGACCAGTAATTGCATTATTTGATATAAATTTTTTTGGTTTTTCAACAATTCTATTTATTTTATTATTTTTAATTTTTGCTACACCATAGTTTTCAGGTTTAATAACTTCTTTTAAAAATATTTTTGCACCATTTTTGTGAGCAGATGATTTTTCTAGTTTTTGAGTTAAACTTTGTCCATAAAAAAAATTATCTCCTAAAATCAAAGCGACGTTTTCATTATTGATAAATGATTTACCAAGGTTAAATGCATCTGGCAGTCCTCTAGGTTTATTTTGGACTTTATATTTAATACTTATTCCATATCTAGATCCATCTCCTAACAAGCACTTAAAATTTTCAATTTGACCAGGATTAACGATCATTAAAATTTTTTTAATATTTGCAAGCATCATTACTGATAGAGGATAAAAAATCATAGGTTTATCGTGAATAGGCAATAATTGTTTGTTTACTGCTTTTGTGAGAGGACTTAATCTTGTCCCAGATCCACCAGCTAGAATTATACCTTTTTTAATCATTTTTATTTATTAATGGTCAACATATATTAAAACTTCTGTATTTAAATAGTATAATTTGTGGTATTAATAGTTTTTCCAAAAAAATGAAAAATAATAATTATCAAGCAGATTCAATTAAAGTTTTGAAGGGTCTAGAAGCGGTTAGAAAAAGACCTGGAATGTATATAGGTGATACAGATGATGGGACTGGTCTACATCATATGGTTTATGAGGTCGTTGATAACTCTATTGACGAGGCATTAGCAGGATTTTGTAAAAACATAAGTGTGAGAATTAACGAGAATGGCACTGTTACCGTAAAAGATGATGGCAGAGGTATACCTGTTGATATGCACAAAGGTGAAAAAAAATCTGCTGCCGAGGTAATAATGACCCAGCTTCATGCCGGAGGAAAATTTGATCATGACTCTTATAAAGTTTCAGGCGGTCTACACGGAGTAGGGGTTTCTGTTGTCAATGCTTTATCAGAAAAATTAACTTTAGAAATAAGTAGGGATGGAAAGAAATACATAATTGAATTTAAAGATGGAAAATCTATTGCACCACTCAAGACTAAAGGTAAATCAAAAGAAACAGGTACTGAAATTACTTTCTTACCATCTAAAGAGGTTTTCTCATCAATAAAATTCAGTGCAAACATTCTTATTAAAAGGATGAGAGAATTAGCTTTTTTAAATAAAGGAATTCAAATTTTATTTGTTGATGCTAGTCAGAAAAAAGAAAAGACTTTCAAATTTAAATTTGAAGGAGGTGTGTTAGAATTTATAGAATTCTTGGATGAAAAAAGAGAGAAACTGCAAAATAAAAATGGAAATGATTTATTTAAGAAGCCAATTTATATAGAGGGCAAAAAAGATCATATTGAAATAGAATGTTCTTTAAAGTGGAATGCGGGTTATTCAGAAGATGTTATGCCATATACAAATAATATTTATCAAAAAGATGGTGGTACTCATATTTTAGGATTCAGAAGTGCTTTAACCAGAGTAATTAACAAATATGCAAATGAACACAATCTTCTTAAAAAGAACAAACTAACAATTTCTGGAGATGATATTAAAGAAGGCTTGACTTGTGTTTTATCTATTAAAATTCCAGATCCAAAATTTTCTTCACAAACAAAAGATAAATTGGTTTCCTCTGAGGTAAGAATGATAGTTGAAACTGTAATTAATGAAAAACTTTCAATTTGGTTTGACCAAAACCCATCAATAGCAAAAATTGTATTAGCAAAAATATTACAAGCAGCATTAGCAAGGGATGTTGCAAGGAAGGCAAGAGAAAATGTTCGTAGAAAAGGAGCATTAGAGCTTAGTGGGTTGCCTGGTAAACTGGCAGATTGTCAAATTGGAAAACAGGAGGGAACTGAATTATTCATTGTTGAGGGAGACTCGGCTGGTGGATCTGCTAAACAAGGTAGAAATAGAACAAATCAAGCAGTTCTACCTTTAAGAGGGAAAATACTTAATACTTATGTTGAAGAATTAAAAACAAATAAGAATGGTAACGGAAAAAATAGTTCTGATCAAAGGACAAGAGCACTTTCAAAAATGATATCTTCAAACGAGATTTTAACTTTAATAAATGCCCTTGGTTTAGATCCTAAAGTAAATGAAATTGACTTAAAAGATTTAAGGTATGGTAAAATTATAATTATGACAGATGCGGATGTAGATGGGTCACATATCAGAGCACTATTACTTACTTTTTTTAATAATAAGCCATTCAACAAATTAATTGAAAATGGTCATGTATTTTTAGCTCAGCCACCATTATTTAAGATAACTAAGGGCAATAAAGGAATTTATATTAAAGATGAAAAAGAATTAGAAGACCATATAGTTAAAAGCAATAAAGAATTTAATAAGATTAAAAAAGGATCAAAAGAATATTTAAAAATGTTAGAATTTGAAAAATCAAAGATGAATATTCAAAGATTTAAAGGGTTAGGTGAAATGAATCCAGAAGAACTTTGGAGTACAACTTTAGATCCAGAGACGAGAAATCTATTAAAAGTTCAGTACTCAAAAGATTTAAAAAAAGATCAAAGCTTAATTCATACATTAATGGGAAATGACGTGTCATTAAGAAAAGATTTTATAATCTCAAACGCTATTAATGTACAAAATCTAGACGTTTAGATAATGAAGTTGTTTCAGGCTTCAAAAAATTATTCATTTAAAAAATCTACTTATATAAACTTAAGATGGATTGGAATTGTAGGACAATTAGTTTCTATATATTTAGTTCATTTTTATTTCAAATTGGGTTTTGATTTTATACTTTGTAATATAATTATTTTTATTGGAGTATTAAGTAATTTTTATCTTATTTATATTTATAAAAAGATTCAGCTTACAAATAGATCTGCCATTGTTTTTTTGATAATAGATATTTTTCAATTATCTACATTAATTTATTTAACAGGGGGTATTTCAAATCCCTTTGCAGTTTTTTTAATTATACCAAGTGTATTTGCCTCTTCAAACTTAGAAATAAAAGAAAATTTATTTCTTTTATTAATTACAATTTTTTCAATAATTCTTTTGACTTTTGCTTTTAGAGATTTGCCATCACCACTAAATGATCATTTTCACGTCGATCCTCTTTATTATTTTTCTATTCCAATAGCCCTTGTTGTTGCTTTAATATTTTTAAATTATTTTGCAGTTATATTTGGAAAAGAAAGTAGACTTAGAAAAGAGGCTCTTAATAAGATGGAGGAGGTAATGGCCAAGGAACACGAACTATTATCTCTTGGAGGGCAAGCTGCCGCTGCTGCTCATTCATTGGGCACTCCTTTATCGACGATAAAGGTTATTTCCCAAGAATTGATGCAAAGATATAAAGATGAAAAAGATCTTATTCCGGATATAGAGTTATTATCCAGTCAGGTTGAAAGATGTAGCCAAATTTTAAAAAAACTATCATTGAATCCTTTAGAGGAAGATGACTTTATCGATGAGGATTTAAGCGTCAGAGACTATCTTAAGGAAATCATTAATTCATTCAAAGAAACAAGTGATAAAATTTTTTATTTTAATTTTGAACAAGACTCCAATCCAAAAAAAGTTACAAAATCAATTGAGATAGTTTATGGTTTGAGAAACTTTATTGGAAATGCTAATAAATATAGTAAGAGCAAAATATTTATTAATTTAAAAAGTAATAATGATATCACCGAAATTTCGATAGAGGATGATGGAGATGGATATCCAAGTGATATCTTATCAAAGATAGGAGAACCATATTTAAAATCATTAAAACAGCACTCTAAAGTAAAATCAGGATTAGGCTTAGGAATATTTATTGGAAAGACTTTACTTGAAAAAAATTTTGCAACAATTAGTTGCACGAATTCTGAAATTAGAAGTGGTGCAGAAGTAATAATTAAATGGAAAAATAAAGACCTTTATAATATCTAATTATACTTATCTTTAGAAATAAATAGCGAGCTTAGTTGTGATATCATAACATCACCTAGCTCATTTACATCTGTGATTTTGATAGCTTTGTTGTAATATCTTGATACATCGTGACCAATACCAATCGCTAAAATTTCTATATCGCTTTTGTTCTCAATATAATTGACAATTTTCTTAAGATGTTTTTCCAAAAAATCTCCAGTATTTACTGATAATGTTGAGTCATCAACGGGTGCACCATCTGAAATTACCATGAGTATTTTTCTTTCTTCTTTTCTTTTCTTTAATCTATTAAAGGCCCAAAAAATTGCCTCTCCATCAATATTTTCTTTTAGCAAACCTTCCTTTAGCATTAGGCCAAGGTTATTTTTTGCTTGTCTCCAATGAGTATCAGCACTTTTATAAATTATATGCCTTAAATCATTTAATCTACCTGGTCTTTTTGGTTTATGATTTTTATTCCACAACTCTCTACTTTGACCTCCTTTCCAGTTTTTCGTTGTAAAGCCTAAAATTTCAACTTTTACTGAGCACCTCTCTAAAGTTCTAGATAAAATATCTGCACAAATAGCTGCAATTGTTATGGGACGACCTCGCATTGATCCTGAATTATCAATTAATAAGGTTACGATTGTATCCTTAAATTCAAGATCCTTTTCTTTTTTAAATGATAATGAGTTGTATGGGTCCATTATAATTCTTGGTAACTTAGAACTATCAAGCAAACCCTCTTCTAAATCAAATTCCCAGGATCTGTTTTGTTTTGCTAACAGTTGTCTCTGAAGTTTATTTGCAAGTTTAGTAATAATATCCTGAAAACCCATAAGTTGTTGATCAAGAGTTTTTCGTAATTTAGAGGCTTCATCTGCATTTTCTAAATTATCAGCTTTTGTTATTTCATCGAATTGACTGGTAAAAATTTTATATTCTAGGTTAAGATTATTATTATTTTTTTTTTGTATTACTTGTTCCGAGTTTTGTTGGTCAGTATCCGTATCTAGCAATTGTTCATTCATTTTATATTCATCAATATCATAATCTGAGTCTAGCCCATTTTCTGTTTCTTCATCTTTATTTTGATCTTTATTTTCCTCATTTTCACTATCTTCATTTTCGTTAGATGGATTATCAGGACCATTGTCTTGATTTTCTTCTTTATTTTCCTCACTATCCTCAGTTTGAAAAATATTCATCTCCTCAAGAATTTTTGAGAATTTTAATGAATAATCACCCTGATTTTCATAATTTTCTTTTAAATATTTCATATGCTGATTAATTGATTGATCGAATTCTTTTTCCCAGAAACTTAACATTTTATTAGTTAATGAGTTTAATTTTATGTTATGAAAATTCTTTAACATATATAATTCGAAGGCTTCTGAAACTGGAACATCATTTTTTGTTTTAATCTGATCTTTTTTTTTTAAATTTACAATTTCTGTATAATTTTCTTTTAAATTTTTTTCCACACCT
>MDSV01109087.1_pt1 | contig 11188 bp, 9 predicted proteins | sample 810851 | NCBI WGS metagenome assembly MDSV01 (sample SAMN05326640, study PRJNA326480) | marine metagenome | isolation source: seawater | place: Atlantic Ocean: North East | collected 2012 | reverse complement strand
TGCGGCAACGCATGTAGCTGACCAGTACTAATAGCTCAATCGGCTTGATTTATGCACTGAAAAAAATTTTAGGATTAGATATTTTGATTTATGTTATGTTGATTTTTAATAATTTTGATAATATCTTCCCCATCAACCTGTATTGGATTGTTTCCAAGTCTTAATAAATTAATTCCTTTGATAATATTTTCATAATTACTTTTGATATCTATATTTAGTTTAATTAGGTTATCCTCTAACTTTGCTTGTTTTTTTAATAATGATATCTTAGATATTAAATCGTTAATATCTTTGCATTCAAAAATTTCAAAAATTAAGTCAAATCTTCTTTTTAAATCAAAAGATGTGTTTGATTTTTCTAAATTATCGTAATTAAATTTAAAAAAACTTTCAAAAAATAAACTTACAGCATGACCATGGCTTATATGAAACAAAGACGTAAATGGATAAGACGTTGCGTGTGGTGCAGTTGTTTTTGAGATACTTATAGCTTTTCCTGCCAAATTTGATGCAATACTCATTTCTGCTGCATTTTTTAAGTTTGGATTATTTAAAAAAGGAATATAATTTTTGGTTGAGATTTCAAGAGATTTACAAGCATATTCTAAACTTTGATTATTTGATTTCTTAGAAACCATAGACTCTAAGGCTTGTGCAATTGCGTCGAAGCCTGCAGATGCTTTTACTTTATTTGGTGCTGAAATTAGAAATTCTGGTATCAAAAAGAATTTGTCAGGTATCAATAATTCGCTTTCAAAGGAATGTTTAACCCCATCTACATAAATAACAGCATTTGATGTTACTTCAGCACCTGAACCAGCTGTTGTAGGAATAACAGCAAGCTTTGTATATTTTTTTTTGAATGGGTATGAGTAATTAACAATTAAACTTGCAAGATCTGGCCTGAATTCAACTACATTTGAAATTTTTGCATAGTCAATTACAGATCCTCCACCAATTCCAAAAATTAAGTCGGGTTCAAATTTTTTTATATCTTTTATTATTTTAACTAATTCTTCAAAAGTAGGAAATTCTGAATTCTTGAAAAAAAATTTTATTTTCTTTTTTATAATTAAACTTTTAAATAAAATTTCTGCACCAGAATTAATAAATGATTTTTTTCCACACAATATAAAAATTTTTTTGATATTTCCCTCATTAATGAATTTGTTTATATCCTCTTTTGAATGAATCATTTATTTCATAAATTGATTTTTTATTTTTGTTAGGTCGACTGGTCTTGGTAAATTCTTTATTTTACTATTTGCAACCTTTACTTCTAAAAAACTTAAATTATTTCTGTTCAAAAATTTTTTAATATTTTTTTTTAAGTTTTTAGGATTATTTATACAATAAAAATTCTTAAAACCCACACTTTTAGAGAGTTTTTCAAAATTGATATCATTTGCAAAAGTACTTTGACCACCAACTGAGTCATGAGAATTGTTGTTAAGTAAAATATATTTAAAATTTTGATTTGCAAAAGTACCTGCTGTTTTAATCGATCCCATGTGCATTAAAAATGAGCCATCACCGTCAATACAAATAGTTTTACATTTATTCGACAAAGAATAACCTAAAGCTACGGAAGAAGCATGACCCATACCACCAACCATATAAAAATCTTTACTATTTTTATATTGATATTTTTTTCTTATATAAATTAATTCTCTTGAATTATAACCTGTGCTAGCAATGATTTTTGTTTTTTTATCTAAAGATTCTAATAAGGTTTTTAAAAATAGCTCTTTATTTAAACTGTAATAATCTTTTTTTTTAAACTTTTGTTTGTTTTTTTTTAAAGTGCCCCTTTCTATCAAACAAGCTACTATAGACTTATTTTTTTTAATAACTTTTATTTGCTTGTTAAATTTATTGAGATCTTTTTCTGATCTAATAATTGTATATTTAATTTTTAATAAATTAAGAATATCTCTTGTAATTTTACCTTTTACATTATGCTGCGGTTCATCTTTAATTTTTGGAGATCCTCTCCAGCCTATTATTAAAACTAAAGGAATTGAATATACATTTTTGTTTGCAATAGAAATTAATGGATTTAAGGCATTAGAAAGACCTGAGTTTTGCATGTATACACAAGGTACTTTTTGAGTAGATAAATAATGACCGATTCCCAATGATATGGCTGAACCTTCATTGCTAGCTATAATGTGATTTTTTTTACCAATGTTTCTTAGACCCGAGGAAAAATCTTTAAGAATACTATCTGGCACTCCAGTATAAAAATTAATGCCATTTTTTTTAAGCATTTTGAGTAAATTATTTACTTTAATCATTTTTAATTAAATTAATAATTTCATTAATAGGTATAATTTTTTTATCAATCTCAAAAGCTCTTCCATTTTGTAAAATTTTTTTTGCTGCGAATTGCATTGCTGGATATGCAGCTCTTAAAAGTTGATTTGCATAAATGACTATTTTAAAGCCATTTTTAATTAATTCCTTTTCATAAACACTTGAATAAGTTGATGGGACCGAAACTAGAGGAACAAAATTTTTACTTTTTTTAAATTCTTTGGCAAAAGAAAAAATTTGACGAGGCGATTTTTCTTTACTGTGAATTAATATCGCATCTGCACCAGCATTAGAATATATCTCGGCTCTCATTAAAGCATCATTTAAACCCTTTCCTAAAATAAAACTTTCAATTCTTGCTATAACCATTAAATCTTTAGATTGTCTCGAATCACATGCCCGTTTAATCTTTTTTGCAAAAATTTTTGGTTTATCTTGTTTTGCTCCTTTTTGATCTTTAAATAAAGAATTTTTTTTAAGACCTATTTTATCTTCCATTATAATGGCTGATGTACCAGCCCTTTCTAAAGATCTAACCAAAAATGACAAATGTTCTATTTGCCCACCATTGTCTGCATCAAAAACTAAAGGTTTTGAGGTCACATCCATCATTTCATTTATAGAAGTAATCCTCGATGAGAAATCAACTGATGAATTATCTGGTTTTCCTTTAGTGGCTGAGTCAGTGAGACTTGAAGACCACATCCCATCGAATTCAACCATTCTTTTATTTTTTTTAATATTAATATTTTCTATCATTAGTCCGGTAAGTGAATTGTGAGACTCTAAAATCCTTACAATATCTTTTGAGTAAATTAGTCTTTTTAATCTTGAAACTCTATTTTCAGGATAGGGTATTGCTTGATTTATTTTATTTTTTAACGAACTTGATGATACATTTTTTGTATATTTAGGTTCTATTAATTTACCTGACCATTTTTTAAGGGTTTTAATAACTTTCTCTCTAGTTTTTTTTTGGATTCCTTTTTTCCAATCATCTCCGTGCACCACATAATCTGGCTTTATTTTATTCAAATTTTTTGAATAATCCCAAGTATCTTGAGCAATAACTCTACTTACACCTCTTATGTTTTTAATTATGTCATAACGTTGTTTATAACTTATTAAAGGTAGCCTTTTATATTCAGCGATGGCAGAGTCAGTAAATAAACCAATAATCACCTCTCCATACTCCTTAGCATGTTTTAAAATGTTAAGGTGACCGCTGTGAATAATGTCTGCACCCATTGGAACATATACGATTTTTTTTTTATTTTTCATAATTATATGAATATCTCCTTTGATATATTTTTAAAAATATCAGTATCACAATTCCCATATTGAGGATATTTTTCAACTATTTTTGGCTCAACACTAGTGATACCAGCACCATGTTGCCCTCTAATTTTAGGTCTAAAAACATCTTTAAATGATAAAAATGATTCTTTGGATGCAAAATAGCTTGATGAAATTAATGGAAATTTCCAAAAAATTTTTTCTAAATCGTATATTTCTTCAGAAGACAAATCCTCAAAAAAGGCCTTTTCATTTTCTAGATACAAATTTAAATTTTTATAAATTGTATAGATTGAATTTTCAATTTTGGCATCCTCAATTAACTTGAGCATAATCTCAGCATTAGATTTACTTAGAGATAACCATTTTGGATCAATACCCAACATAAATTCACAAACTTTATGATTTAAAAAAGGAAATCTTGCCTCTATAGGTCCTTTATTCATAAAAATAATTGAAGCCCTTTTTAGCATATTATTATAGATGTTGTTGATGAATGCCTTTCTACTTCTTAATTTTATTTGAGCCTCGTGACTTGTTTTTAGTTCCTTCCAGGCTGTGTATGCTCCCAATAGTTCATCAACTCCGTGTCCACCAATTGTCACTTTAAACCCGTCCTTATGCATCTCAGGTGCTAAATACCAGTAGATAGGTAGTGGGTAAAAACTTAAAGCTTTTAATTTTCGCATTTCAAAGGTTTCAACAATACTTGGCATATCTTTTACAATTTGATTTTCAGAAGCTTCAATAATTTTTAGCTTGAGACCAATTTCTTGGAAACCTTTTGCTGAAATTTCCGCAGTTTTTACATCTATGGAGTCGAAGCCTTTTACTTTAAAAACGTACGAGGTTGGTTGATATTGTACTTTTTTAAAATCTATATTTTTTAAAACGTAATATGTTGTTAGCACACTATCAATTCCTCCTGACAACATGGTGCATATGGGAACATCTCCCATCGTTCTATTTTTTGCAGACTCATTTAATACTTTGTGCATTTCTTCTCCAAGTTTTAGAATATCTTTTGAATTTTTTGAAAAGTATGGTTCTAAATTATAGGTTGACAAAACATTGAGCTTGTCATTTGCAATATCATACTCAAGGATCTTACCGGGCTCCAATTCAATCGGCTCTTGTAAACTTAATCCATTTATCGCTCTGAAAGCCTTTAATTCACTGGAAAACAAAAATCTTTCTTTATCATGATGGTAATATAAAGGAATTCTACCAGGCCAATCCCTTGCAATGAATATTTTTTTTAATTTTTTATCATGAACCGCGATAGAATATAAAGCGTCAATATTTTTATCTTGTAAAAAATTAATTCCATTTTTTTCATAAAGTTTTAATAAAACTTCAGTATCTCCGTCAGACTCAAAATTTATATTTTTTTTGATAAGGCCTTTTTTGTAAACATCAAAGTTGTAAAATTCACCATTGAATATTAAGGCTATATTTTTATCCTCAGAGTAATATGGTTGATCGGAATAACCTGACAAATTATCTTCATTACCTGAAAATTTAATGGCATGCCTTCTTGCCGCAAAAAAAACTTTATCACCCAGTTGAGAGATTGTAATTCCGTCATTACCTCTTTTTAAAAAGTCGATTCCTTTTTCGGTTTCATCAAAGCTTAAATTAAAACCTCCGAATATACCGCACATTTTAGTTAAATATTCTAATTGTCATATCCCCAATTTACTTTATCCTTACGAGCTCTCTTTAAAGTAAAAGGTATATTATATAAATTTCCAATATCAAATTTTTCTAAATAATTAAAATTTTGCCCATCTGATATCTTCGCCAAAGAACCATTTCCATAGAAACAATGTTCTGTAAATGATCCAATCCATAACGCATCGCCGTCAACACAAATTGTTTTGATTATTTTTCCATTGGTTTTATGATAACAAGTTAAATTTCCGCCTGTAACCAAATAGTGAGAGCATGCAGAGTCTAATAAATCAAATTTTATTTTATTTTTTTCTTTCTTAGCTACTTTCATGTAATATCCGTGCAAATCTTGAAATCTTGTTGACGAAACAATACTAGCAATAGTGTAGGATTTGAATTTTCTAATAGTTTTGATACTTTCTTTGTGAGATACATATAGTTTTCCAACATTGTCTTCTTTGTGTTTCATTTCAGTAAACAGTCTTGAGTCCAGATTTGCAAAAATGCATATTTTTTCAAATTCTTTAACAGTTAAACTTCCCAAATTTTTAAAATATTTTTTTAGTTTAGATAATGGAATTTTTGTATTTTTAGAAATATAACCCAGCTCATATCCTTTATCTTCAAAAGCTTGCATTAAAAGACTTCTTTTAAAATTTTTATTTTTAGATACTTTTAAAAAATTATTAAATGACTCATCATTTAGTTTTTTTGTGAATAAGTCCTCTATATGTGAGGTAGTAGTATAAGATAATATTCTTCCTGGTCCATCCGTTGCTCTTGAATAAGTATGCAGACAATATGATGGTTCAAAATAGTTATCACCAACGATCCATTTTGTTTTTGGATCCTTGTTAACTTCAAACTTACACCAATTTGTTTTATTTATTTTTTTCCCAAATCTTGCATATATATCATTAGGACCCAGGCTTAGTGTAATTGCGCTCTCTAAATGTCCATTATTTAGTTTTGGCAATCTATTTTTTGGACACAGTATGTCAATTAAAACAGGCGCAACATACCCTTTGGGTGATGGCAATGTATAGTAGTTATAAAAATGAATACCATCACGTTTTATAGGTCTTTTTGTTTTCTCTAAGTCTTTTTTACTACTAAATAAAAAAGACGGAACTTCATCTACTTTTAAGATGTTAGAAACAGGTATTGAAAGCACAGTTGCAATTTCTTTTGCTGTATACATGTCTATATTCTCAAAATCATCAAGAGAAATTTTTTTATTAATTTTATTTGCAAGAAGTTCGTTTAGAACCTCGATTGTAGTTTTTCTAATATTTAACCAGTGAATTAATCTATACTTATCAACTAATTTATGTTCTTGATTTAACTTGTTCATTTAAGCCCTAATATTTTTCAATTTAATAAATGGTAAAATTCCTTGGTAATATATTTGTTTGAGGAAAAAATATAGTAAATCAGCCGTTTTGTAAACTAAAATTATTTCTCTTTAAAAACTTATAAACAAAAGGGTCTAACATTTTTGATAATCTGTCTCCTTTTTTTCTTTTAATAAGAATTTTTATATTTGAGCCTTTTAACTCAGAGAGATTTTTGTTTTTACAAATTGGACAAGATTTTCGAATTTTATGTTTGTTAATGATACAAGTTTTGCAAGTTTTACACATCATTGGCTCATTGAACTTTATAATCTTAATTTTTGATTTAAATTTTTTGAAAAATTCTTGGGACTCAAATTTACCGTAAAACTTTTTATAACCAGCGTGATCTCTACCTACATAAAAAAACTTAAATTCCATGTTTTCAAAAATTTTAGCCTGAAAAAAAGCTTCATTTGGACCAGCAAAAAATGTTGGTAAATAAATAAAAAAAATATTAATTTTTCTAAATATCTTGTTTTTTTTTAAAGCCTTATACGAGTTCATTAATATCTTAGGATTATATTTGTTTTTTACCCCTAGTATTAAAAAGATTGTTAATTTTTTTTTTTTATCAATAATTTTTTTTTGAATGAGGTTATGTCCAATATGTGGGATGTTTCGTGTAGAAAATGAGGTACCTGATCTTCCAATTCTTTTTAGTTTTTTTATCGTGATAAAATTATTTGTATAAAAATGTTTCTTTAATTTATTTTTATAAACAAAAACTTTTCCGCCAATAGAAAAATTTTTTTTTTTAATTCTTTCATAATATGTGTTAACTCCAAGATGTAATTTACTTGAGGTTCCAAATACTTTTTTTAAAAATTTTTTTTTCTCTATCTCGAATTTAGACTCTAACTTTAGAATACCCACAATCTCATTTTTAAATTTAAGATTGATATTGTCTCCAATTTTAAATTTGTTTGCTTTATCTTTTGTGCAAAAAAGATTAATTGGAATAGTGAAATTTATATTATTGATTTTTTTTTTCTGTAAAATACTTTCAAACTCTTTGTGTGTAACAAATCCTTTTAGTGGACTATATATATTCAAATGTAAATTTATAGCATTTATATAGTCTGTTCTATCAATATTAATAAATTTATTCATTTAATTCTTCTAATAATCCATATTACAATAATTTCAAATATAATTTAATTATTTACATTTTAAGCTTTAAAAGTTAACTAACTAATTAATTTTTATGAAATTTATAACAAAAAAGTTCTTTAATCAAAAAACAGTTTTCATAGACGGACTTACCAGATCAGGTAAATCAATTTTTACAAATATTATTCCATCTTTTAAAAACGTTGAACAAACAGAGTATGTGCTTGATTTTGAGCAATTATTAGCTGCGTATTATTGTAAACAAATTAAATTTGACTATCTAAAAGCACACACCCATAACCATTTTTTGGAAAAAGGTTATAACAAATTACTTTCTCGATCAGTCAATTTCAGACCAGGCGATCAAACAGGGGTAGCAAACTATGCTTATAAGGAAATATCTATCAAAAGACTTAAAAAAAAAGATGGAGATAACAACTTAAAGGATCTTTTAAATTCAAAAAATATTTTTTTATACCAAACCCATGATATGATGTTACATGCTAAACCTTTAATTCAATTGGGTCTAAATTTGAAAATCCTAGAAATTTATAGAAATCCTTTTGATTTGACATGTGATTGGATTAAGGAGAATCTTATTAGCAGGTTCACTAAAGATATAAGATTTTGGTTTCCCGTAATAAAGTTTAACCATGGTTTAAAGGGGATATGGTATCATAATATTATTAAAAAATATTTTAAAAGCTGGAATAAATTAAACACTATAGAAAAAACAAGTATAATGGCCATAGAAATAACAAAAAAATGTATTCTAAATCAAAAATTATTGCAAAAAAAAATACCAATTAAAACTTTTTGTTTTGAAGAAGTTATTTATAACGATAACCTAGTGATGAAATTAGAAAAATTTCTTAATACAAAACATTCAAAATTTACAAAACATTTTTTAAAAAAAGCAAAAATTCCAAGAAATTCAATAGAAAATGAACAGGTGTTTAACAAAAAATATCTAAAAAATAACGTTAATAATAAAATTTTTAGACAATTAGAAGATTTAGAAAAAATGTACAAAAAAAATGTTTACGGATTAAAAAAATAAAAAATATTTATGTCACCCCAAAAAAAAACTGAAATACAAATTTGTAAATCTTGTGTAATGATTTCAACTAGACCAAGAATTTCTTTTGATAAAAAAGGTTTTTGTAATGCTTGCCAATGGACGATAAAAAAGAAAACAATAAATTGGAAAAAAAGAGAGAGAGAATTTATTGAAATTGCCAAACAAATAAGATCAAAGAAAAAAAACTTTGATATAGTTGTGCCAGTCAGTGGAGGAAAGGACAGTAATTATGTAGCGTATAATTTAAAGCATAAATATAAACTCAATCCAGTTTTCGTTACAGTAAATCCTCCCCTTCATACCCAAATTGGTAAAAAAAATTTACAAAAATTTATTAAAAAGGGATTTAATTTAATTTCATTAGACCCTAACCCAAAAAACATGCAAAAAGTAAATAAAGAGGGGATGATTAGTTTTGGGCAACCTTACTATGGTTGGCTAACGGCTATCCACACTGCAGTTTTCAATTTAACAAGCAAACTTGGTATTGATCTAATAATGTATGGAGAAGATGGGGAAGTTGAATATGGTGGCACAACAAAAACACAAAATAGATTTCTTTATGATAATAAATATGTTGAACAAGTTTATTTATCCGATGTTTATAAAAAAATTTTTAAAAAGATAAAATTAAATCAAGATGATAAATTTTTTTACGAACTCAGTTCATCTAAAAGAATAAAACATTGTCACTATTCTTATTTTGAAAATTGGGATCCATATAGAAATTATTTATTTGCAAAAGATAAATTTGACATGGAAGAAGATACAAAAACAAGCGCTTCAACCTTCACTAATTTTGCACAAACAGATCAAAAATTATACGGCTTACATACGTATTTTATGTTTCTCAAATTCGGATTCGGGAGATCTTCACAAGATGCTGGTATTGAGGTTAGAAGGGGTGCAATGACACGTGACCAGGCTATAGCTTTAGTTCAATTATATGATCATTTATTTCCAAAAAAATACCTTAAGGATTATTTAAAATATTTTGAAATTAATAACAATCAGCTGAATAAAATTATTGATAAATTTGCAAATAAAAAAGTTTTAGTTAAAGAAAAAAATTATTGGAAGCAAAATTTTATATACACTTAAAAAAATATGAAAATTGGAATTATTGACATAGAGATGGGAAACCTCTATTCTATTGAAAAATCTCTCAATTACTTAAATCAAAATTTTATTATTTCTTCAGATATAAAAAATTTGGCCAAATGTGATAAGTTTATCCTTCCTGGTGTTGGGGCTTTTAACAGTGCAATGCAAAAAATAAAGAGGAAAGATATAGACAAATTTCTAATTTCAGAATTAAAAAAAAAAAAGAGCATACTGGGCATTTGTTTAGGAATGCAATTACTAGGTTCAAAAAGTTATGAGTTTAAAAAAACAGATGGTCTCAATTTTAACAATCTTGCTTTCGTTCCTTTTAAAAATAAAATTAATAAAGTAGATTTTCATATTGGTTTTAACGAGGTAAAATATCCAGAGAATTCAATATTATTTAAAAATATTCCTCAAAACTCAGATTTTTATTTTGTTCATGGTTACTATGCAAAACCATTAAATGAGAGTAAGAGATATGGACTTTCAATGTATAAAAAAAGATTTGTCTCATCGTATGAAAAAGATAATATTTTTGGTGTTCAGTTTCATCCAGAAAAAAGTCAGGCTCAAGGTATTTCATTAATAAAAAATTTTATAGATATATAATGCTTAAAAAAAGAATAATTTTTACTCTTCTTTATGATAATGGATATTTTATACAAAGTCGTAACTTTAGGAGACAAAAAATTGGAACTAAAGAGTGGATTAACAAAAATTATAACTTTAGTTTTGTATCTAACTTTATAGACGAACTAATTATTTTGGATATTTCAAAAATAAAAAAAAATAAAAAATTTATTATAGATTGTAAATCTGTATGTAATAAAGTTTTTGTTCCAATTTCATTAGGTGGCGGAATTAAATCATATGAAGACGCACAATTTTACTTCAACAATGGGGCTGATAAAGTTATATTAAATACAAGTGTATTTAAAAATCCAAAAATATTAAAAAAAATTTCAGAAGACTATGGTTCATCATCTATTATAGTGTCTATTGATGTAAAAAACATTAATGGAAAATATATTGTTTTCATAAATAACGGTACTGAAAATACAAATATCGTGTTAGAAAATTATCTGAATATGATATCAAATTATAACTTTGCAGAAATATATCTGAACTCAATTGATAGAGATGGAACGGGATATGGAATTGATATAAAATTACTTGAAAAATTAAAAATTCTTAATTTTAAATTAAT
>MDSV01215275.1_pt1 | contig 11189 bp, 7 predicted proteins | sample 810851 | NCBI WGS metagenome assembly MDSV01 (sample SAMN05326640, study PRJNA326480) | marine metagenome | isolation source: seawater | place: Atlantic Ocean: North East | collected 2012 | reverse complement strand
GCGGTCGGCCTCGTCGCCCTGCGACTTGTGCGCCGTCACGCACCACGCGTGCGTCAGGTCGGGATGGTCGGCCGGGTACTCTTGCACGACCTTGGCGTCGCCAAACCGCGCAAACACCTTGCGCTCGGCCTTGTCGATGCGGAGCACGCGGCCCACGTCGCCGTTGGCCAGGTAGGCGTCGCCGACGTGCGCATTCTTGAGGTTCATCACGACGTCGCCGACGCGCCACGGCAGGGTCGTCGTCGCGCCGCCGTCGGCCGCCGTCGTGGCCTGCCGCGGCGCGATCTCCTTGGCGGGGTCGCCCGGTGGGTTGAGCCGCGCCTGCATCGCGCGGTTGATCTGCGCGCGCGCGGCGTTGCGCGGCGTCGCGAAGAGCACGCTCTCGCCCGCCGCGAGGTGGCGCGCGGCCAGGTCGATCGCGCCGCGCACGGTCGCGTCGGCCGAGGTGTCCAGGAAGGCGATGCTGACGCCGTCGGCGCCGAGGACGCCGCGCGCCGCCTGCGCGAGCGTGCCGTCCACGATGCGCGGCGCGACCTCCGTGATCTCGCGCCCGCCGCCCGCTTGCCGGTGCACCGTGCACAAGCGCGTCGTCGCGACCGCCTCGCTCTCGACGAGGTCGCGCAGCACCGCGCCGGGGCCGATCGACGGCAGCTGGTCCGGATCGCCGCACAGCACGAGGTAGTCCATTCTTCGGCCGCGCGCGTCGAGCAGCATCTGCAGCTTGGCGAGGTCGCACATCGACACCTCGTCCACCACGTAGACCCCGCTCGCCGCGTCCTCGTCGGGCTTGGTGTGCGCGAGCGAGTCGATCGTGCGCGCCGTGCTCGCGACGACCCCGTCACCGTCGTCGCCGATGCATCGGCTCAGGCGCGTCGCCGCCTTGCCCGTGGGCGCGCACGCGCACACGTCCACGTCGCACGCCTCGAAGAAGCGCACGAGCAGTCCGAGGACGAACGACTTGCCCCGTCCCGGGCCGCCGCACAGGCACGCCACGCGGTGGACGAGGAGCTGTCGGAAAATGCCGCGCTGCGCCGCGTCCAGCCGCGCAAACGCCCGCGTCACCGCGCGCATCGCATCGCCCACCTCGCCCGCCTCGCTCGGCGCGCCCCCCGCGGCCGCCCGCTCCATCCGCTCGAGCGCGCTGCGCAGCGTGTGATTGTCGTGCGCGGCGAGCGAGCGCTTGCGCACCTTGGCGAGCGACGTGGCGAGGCGCGCCTCGGCGTCGTGGTGCGCCTTGAGCGCGTAGCGCGCGTGCTCGCCGTCGCCGTCGCGCACGAGCCCGTACGCGTGCTCCTTTCCCTGCACAAAGGCCGCCTCGAGGGCCTCGGTGGGCAGCGCCCACGCGCGCTCACTGCCGCCGTCGCCACCGCCGCCGCGCAGCAGCCATTGCACGGCCTCGACGATGTCCTCGGACCGCCGCCAGAACCCGCCGTCGCCCGGCCGCCAGCCGCCTTCGAGGCGCGGGCGGTCCAAGCACCCGCTCGCCAGCTCCTCGCACGCGCGCCGAATGTACGCGCGCACGCGCTTCGGGTCCGAGGGCGCGAGCGCGATGTCCGCGCGCCGCGCGATGGTGTCGGACACGGCGAGCATCGAGCGCACCGAGCGCACTTTCGTGTCCGCGATGCAGTACGGATCGGCGCGCAGCTTTTCGAGCGTCGTGTGCACGACCGCGCCGAGGGCGACAGTCGGAATCTCCGGCACTTCACTGGCGAGGTCGATGCACGCCTTGCGCTCCTTGAAGACCGCCACGTGCATCTCGGCGGAACGCTTCGCGAGGCCGAGCGTACTAATCGGCGCCGCGCCCTCCGCGACGCGGTTGAGCGCGTCGTAGAGCTCCTCGCCAAACCGCTCGTGCAGCTTGCGCAGCGGGTTGCCCAGCTTGTGCAGCGACGAGCGGCGCATGTTTTGCACGACGAGGACCGATCGAGGGTTTGTTGCGCGAATCTCAGTGGCTACGAACGCGGACGTGCCGTCGCGGAGCGGCTTCTCGGTCAGGACACCCGAAAAGGTCATGCCTGGCAGCAGGTCTTCAAAATCGGGCACGGGAAACTCGCCGCGCAGCTTGACGAATCGACGCTTCTCGATCAATTCGACATCAAACATGCCCCAGTTGGGCGTCTGCTCGTACGCCGCTTGGTCGCGTATGCGCTTGCCGTCGCGTAAAATTTTGAAGGACGTTTGCATTCTTGGGTGGTGGCGGCGCGGGAGGGGGCGGCGGCTCTGGGCCGCCTGCCGGCCCGCACGCCGCAAGCGCGCGCCGAAGGATACGCGGATGCCCGCTCCCGATCGTGGATAAGGCGCGCATTGCAACCAAAGTAGTGCGCATCAAGTGTGGTTGTGCGGCATGCTACCCAACCTCTCCGAGCTGGGGATACACGATGCGGACGACACGGGCACCAAGCCCAAGCCTAAGGGGTCGCTCGGCCTCGCCGGGCGCGCACTGCACAAATTGAAGGGCCCAGACCTGCCGATGGGACCCTTTGAGCACCCGCTGAGGGACATGCCGACTCCGTCCGAGTACGACGCACCGAACGCGTGGCTGCGGAGCGCGCCCCCCGATCGCCAATCGAAGATCACATCACTCTTTGCAAACGTCAACCCAGACGCCCTCTCGGGAAAAGACACTCGGGAGAGTGGAGACTACAACCAACTCTCCCCCGTGGGCATCTTTGACATCGTCTACCGCAGCGACACGGGCTGGTCGCCGCTGCAGCGGTACATGACGAAGCGCACGACCATGTCGATCGCTCCTCGCGCGTGCCTCACGTGGGCCTCGCGCGAAGAGTGCGTGCGCACGGACGCCGTGCTTGCGAACCTGTACACGGACCGCAAGGTGAATGGGCTGGGGGCGCTGAACGACAAGATCAACGAAAAGTACCTGCTGCACGGCACTGGTATCAATGGAATCAAGGGTATCGTCTACAGCGGGTTCGACACGAACAGGACCAGTGGTGGTCGCGCGTTCGGCGATGCCATCTACCACGCTGAAGATCCGGAAAAGGCCAACCATTACGCCACGAGTGAAGGGTGGGAAGAGTTCAACGAGGAGCTGCAGATCACCGGACAGAACGCCGACAACACCTACTACATGCTCGTGTCGCGCGTCCTCCTCGGGTGTGCCAACCACGTGTACAAAGACCAGATGAACAAGGGCGGAGAGATCAAAGACCCGCTGTCGAACAAGGTGTACGCCGGCCAATCCAACTGGATGCTGGCCGGCGGCTACGACTCGGTCATCAAGGAGCACGGCATGACGGTGCGCGGCACGCCCTCCACGGGCGACAAGTTTCGCGAGTTTTTGGTGGTGAACGCGGCGCAGATCTTGCCCGTGATGGTGATTGCGTACTCGCGCAAAAGGGTCGACCCGAAGGACTTGGCGCACGACCCCAAACGATTCGACTGCGACAACATCGGTCCGCTCGTGGCCTTGCTGTTACGGGGCACCGACGCGGAGAAGGAATCGGCCGCCCGACTGCTTGCGCTGCAAACCCAAAGCAACGTGCACTACGAGGCGACCGCCGGGCACGACACCAACGAGCGCATCATGCAGTCGAGTGCCGTTGCGGCGCTCGTGATGCTGCTCAACACGGGGAGCTACTCCACCAAGCGATGGTGCTCGATTGCGCTGGCATCGCTCTTGTATTGGGCGAGGGGGCGCGAGCGGGCCGGGGTTCGAGCGGACGTGCGCGCGCAGCTGCTGCGCGCCAACGCGATCCCGCCGCTCGTGTCGTTTCTTTCCGCGACCTTGGAGGCGACCGAAAACCGCGCCGACGTGGAGCCGTCGCTGTTTGGAACCATGGATCCACGGTACAGAACCAATGAAGCGTTGCGTTTCAGTGGCCGGGAGGCCGCAACAAACTTGCTCTGGGGCTTGTTGCAGGGCCCACCGGGTCGCGACGGAGGCGTGCGCGAAGCACTCGTCGAGCAGGGCGCCGTTCCGGTGCTCGTGCAGCTGCTGCACATCCCACATCGCGACACTCACATCGTGGTGAGCGCCCTTCGCGAGTTGTCGAGCGTCCCCAAGGGCGCGAAGGACATCTACACGTCGGGCGGCATCCCCTACCTTCTGGGATTGCTGCGCGTACCATTGTCGGGACCAGAAGCGAGCGAACGGGCGCTCTACACGCTGGCAAACATGGTGGGCGCGCTGAGGGACTCCCCACACGAGCGGCAGGCGCTCGAGCAGATAGCGGATGCCGACTGGGCCGTCGAACCACAGACGACGATACAAAAAAGGGTGGCGATTGGCGAGAACGGCATCCGCCTCCTGACGCGCCGCCTCTATTTCCTGAAGACCACCGACTTGGAAGGCTCCCAGAAGGCCGCCGCGCTGCTCGATGCCATTGCCGGCCTAGGTCCCACGTACGAGTCCCGTGTCGCGTACTGGTTGCGCGTGGACGCGCCCGTCGATGCGGTGGTAGCGTGAACGTGTGAATACGTGCGTGCAATTCTGAAAGACCAAAAAAATGTTCCCCGACCACGAGCGTGCGACGCGCACGCATCGCACGCATCGCACGCATCGCACGCGCGCACGCGCCGCTGCGTGCGCGCGCTAGCCGTCGACGCGCGGCGCGCGCGAGTGCAAAATCGCTCCTCCTCCTCCTCCTCCCCCGTGGTTAGGGTTTGCGTTAGGACTTGCCACTGACGTGCGTGTGTGCATGTCGGCAGTCGCTGAAGGGTGTGTCGGGCGACGTGATCATTCTCGAGGAGGCGGCGGTAACGCCATGCCCTGTGGTCTAAACCCAATCCCCGTCTGACTCGTCGTCCTCTGCCGTGGCAGTATTGCGACCCGGGGCTGGTGCGACTCGCCCTTGCCGGTGCCCCTGGTTGCGCGCTCACGCATTGCTGGTTGTGCAGGTTTCCGAGGTCGTCGTGCCGCTGCTAAGGTAAACCCCAAACTCGCACACCCCACGCTCGTGCTTACGCGCGTCTCCGTCGGTGCGCAGTATGCAGCAGTCCGTGCTTCTCTGTATCTCAACAATTTTGGATAGCGGTAATCATTACACCAAGATGATGGAGCTAGTCGATGGTAAACTCAAAATTAAACATCAACACCAGCCCTAACTACTACTAACCACGCACTTTGCGCGCGCAGATTTCGGCAAAACCGTCTTTGAGACGATCAAGATCACGTTGGTGTGCGACGAGTGTCTTCTGACCGACCATCCAGAAAAGTGCGTTGGCTCAGTTTCGAACCCGATTGATTCTCTGTTCAGACATGGTCGCCCAACGAAGATTCGAAACACGGTTGTCCGTTCGGATGCGATTAATGTGGTCCACGGTGCATCGCAATGGATCATCTGGCGGATCTAGAAACAGTGTTGCGACCAGTCGATGAACAGACCAGGCTTTGCCAGACACCTTCACCATACAGTAGCCACCGCAACGCGGATTCCCGTCCGGCATAATCTTTTGTGCCCACATCTTGCTTACCTTGTTGAATCGCTGCAATCGGCCTTGGTTCGATACACGCAGTGTATCATCGCCAGGAGCAACTTTCCACTCTTCGCCTGCAATATCGACATCGTTCCCGTCATCGTACTTAATGATGTAGCCGTTTATGCGCTTTCCATCCTTTGCTGCGCCGGCACATCTTGCGCGATGCATGCCTAGTGTATCCGCGGCCTGCTTCATGCTTACGAATCGCTCCTCATTGTCGCCGTTTGTGACAATGACGGCTCTGGCGGTTCGTTGGACTTTCTTTACCAAGCGCTGGTTAACTTTTTGCTCGCTTCTGGTGGCCCACCGAAGATTTGATGCACAATTGTTGTCTGGATTATGGTCGATGTGGTCAATTGTTGTGTGCTTGACTGAAGATGGTGGAGGCAGAAACGCAAGGGCGATCAAGTTGTGGACCAGATGATGAACGAAGTTTGTCATGATGCGTCGGTCACCAGACGGGCGCAGACTGCCCCTGTGTGGTTTACCCAAGGAACGAATGCCTTGCTTGTTTGGTCTTCCGCGCTGATTCCTTACCCATCCATTTGACGATACAAGCACAAATTGTTGATCTATTCCTGGAACCGCTCTCCACTCTCCGTAATCCATTCTTAGGTGTCGCCACAAACTCGCTTCGATGCCGCGTTGGTTGTCTAGCCAAAAAGTCGAGGTCGTGCGCAAGCTGCTCGCAGAGGACCCGGCGATGCTGTGCGGGCCACGCCCTTTTCCACACACTCACGCGCCCACGCCCCACACCACACGAGTCGCTCACGATTAGCGCGGCGTGCGCAGTCTCCGCGAGTCCTTGGGCATCTCCGCGGACGGCTCCGAGCGCGCCTTCGCGGCCAAGGACATCGAAACGCTGATGGAGCGTGATCCGCCACCGATCGTCTACTCGGCGCGCGATCCTCGCCAGAACACGCAGCACGTCTTCCTGGCCGTCGACCCGTCGGGCGGCGGCGCCTCGGCCTTCTCAATCGCTACAATTGTTCAGGCGCCCAACGGCTTCCTGCACGTGCGCCTCGCCTGCCCCTTCTCTCTCCTCCCTTTCCCCGCCCTCCTCGGCCGCCGCCGGCGGCCCGAGCCCGAGCCCAAAGCATTCACCGGGCCACAGCTCGCACAGCGTGGTCACGAGCGCCACGAGCGCGTCGGGCTTCTGTCCCATGCCAATTACAAACGAGGGAATTGTCAAAGGCAGCACGCGGTCCGTCAGGTCGGCCACGAGCGTTGCGTCCTCGGCACGCGCAAACCGCGCGCGCAGCTTGGGCTCCTTGTAAAACGCGTAGAGCAGCGCCGCGCGCTTGCCCGCAATGCCGCGCGCGTCTGGCGGCAGCGCGACGACGCGCGACCACTCGAGCATCGCCTGCGACAGCGCGTCGCATGCCCCCACCTCGGCCGCCAGCACGCCGATGGCCTCGTCGAGGCAGCCGTTGAGGTCGTCGGCCAGCGCCGCGCGCGCGTCCGCGCCGTCGTCCGCGTCCGCGTCCGCGTCGTCGTCCGCCGCGGCGCCCTTGCGCGCGCTCAAAGAAGCGCCAAAGAGCAGCGCGCGCAGCGTGCGCGCGCGCGGAAGGACGTCGTCGCTCATCGTGTGGCCTCCCCCCCCCTGCCTCGCGCGCAGGTGCTGGGGGTCGAGGCGCTCCACACGCGCGACGTGCGCCACACGCACCGGCTGCTCACCAACCATATTAGCGCGATCCGAAAAATCCCAATCTTCTCGCACACGACGTGCGTGCTGATCCTGGAAAGCAATTTGGCGTTCGAGTCGCAGCACCTGCTGCACGCGCTCGAGGCGGCGGGCGTCAAGAACTGGGTCTCGCTCAGCGAGGGCCAGCAGGGCTCGCTTGGGTGGCTGACGGTGCGCCGTGCAAACCCCCCGAAGCCCGAAGCCCGCGCCCAAAGCCCCGCGCGCGCTGACGCGATCGTTGTGTGGTGCGCAGACGCACGAGCGCAAGGAGGCAATGGCCGCACTTTCAAACGAGGAAAGGGTGCGCGCGATTAACGCGTGGTGTGCCTGCGCGTGCGCAGCAAATGTGTTTGCTTTTGCGCGAGGCGATGAACGTCGGGAAGATTGCGCTCTCGCAATTCTTCTTCTCGACCGAGCTCGAATCGCGCGAGGCGCGCCAGCGCATCAAGGACGAGCTTTCGGGGTTTTGCGTGGTCACCGAGGCGCCCAAGACGACGTTTGGCAAGGTTTTTTAGCACAGCACCGATTCGCGCCTCCTCTGCGCTCCCAAACCAAACCCCTTGGCCTACCAGGTTCGCAAGACCTACACCGGCAAGCTCTACGGAAAGCAGGACGACCTTTGCATCGCGCTACAGCTGGCGATCATCGGCGCCCAAAAGTTTCACCAAGATCCCAAGTACCGCGGCTTCCGCAGCCACGACTACGCGACCGCGACGGGGCTCGCCAACAACCCGCGGCCGCGCGGCGTCGCGTAGGCGCGTGGAATCAAGTGCAAGTTTGTTTCGAGATTACACGAGATCCGTTTGCCGTGGACCGCCCACCCTCGCCCAACTTTAGAGGAAACTTTCAACTTTAGAAAAACTCTAGCATGTGTTTGCTTTTTACGTTTAGAAGTGTGCGTGTGCGGCGGCGGTGGCTTGCGGCGTGCAGTGCTGCGAATCCCCCGCGCGCGCGTCAAGAATGCAGACGCTCTTTGAAAACCACGTGACACGCCTTGGCTTTGTCACATACCCGTCGAGGACGGCGGACTTTCAGCAGCGCGACTTTCGATTCCCCGTTGCCAAGAAGGACGCTCAATGGTCGCCAGGCAAACTTGCAGTCCGAGCCGACTACAACCCTCACAAGGGTGAACAGGGCAACATTGCAACGGCCAAGCTGTTGTGGTGGCGCGAGGGCAATCCCTTTGCCACCATGAGCCTGGAGCTATCGGCGATCAAGGCCGTCGAGTTTCCTCGCAAGGACCAAGACCTGTGCAATGTAGATGATCACGTGCGTGTCGTACGTCTGATCTTTCGAGGCGAGTATTCAAGGAGCGACTTGGAGACGACCATTAAGTTCTCATCATCAGAGGATTTTGGCGTTTACGAGCAGTGTGCCAAGTTTGTCTTCACGCTCTATGAACTCCTGGGACCGCACGTCGTGCCGCCCTTGATGGCCATGACGTCCAAGAGTGTCGCATACTTTTGTGATAGCGTGCTCGGCATCGTGGTGCTGAATCGGGCAGAGACAACGCTGACCAACATGGCGCCCATTGCGGTTGCCTACGGCTCCGACTATACCGCTGTGTTTGACGATGATAAACCGGTCGAAAATATGAAACGCGAATTGCATAGGGAAGGCATGGTCAACATCATGATCGGCGAGGACCTGTGGCGTGAGTGGACGACCAGGGAGCACAATGACAGCTTTCTCGTTCTGCAGAAGAATCTCTGCTATCCTGAGGTCGTCGTGTACCTCCACGATGACACGTTCAAGCGGCATGTAAATACGAATGGCGAGATCAAAGACCACAGGGTCCGGACTCTTTCTGATGCGGCTTGCAAAGCGGGAGGCTTCCTGAGACTCAAGAGCCTCGAAAGAGATTACAACGCGTGGCATCGCATGTTTGACGCGGCAAACGTGCCGGAGCCAGTGTCGCAGGTCAATCTGCTGTCTGATCCCCCGGACAAGGAGCAAGAGGCAAAGGGAGCGTCACCACAAGAGCCAAACAAGCGCGGCATCGACGCGCTCGTCAAAGACTTTTTGGAGGAGCACAAGCGCATGCGCGCCGAGTGGGAAACGACCGAAAAGGTTTTGAAAGACCACTTACAGCATGCCCGCAAGCAGCGCGACGCGCTGTTTAAAAAACTCCAGGGAATCGAGGACGCCCACAAGTGCGAGCTGGACGAGGCCAAAGAGACGGCGCGAGCCCAGACTGCGACTGCGGCGGCGGCGGTGCAGGCGCAGCACAAGGCCGAGCAGCGGGCACAAGAGGCGCTCGACCTTACGGCCGCGCAGACCAGCGTCGCCCAGCGCGCGCTCAAGTGGAGGGTGGTCACCGACTCTGGTGACCTTGAGACGCCCTCCATGGCGCTTGATCAAGGCATGGGCTGCGTCGTGTGCTACGACGCCATGGCCGAGTACGCGTGTGTGCCTTGCGGCCACATTGTCGCCTGCCGCTTGTGCAAGGACAATGACACCATTTGGAAGATGCCAAAGTGCCCGCTGTGCAACCAGTTTCGCTTTCCCGACGACCACGGACTGGTGCGGGTGTTTCCCTCGGGCGTGCGCCTTGAAGCTGATGATGTGGGTGGCGACGCGCCTGAGGCATTGGATTAAGACCTGTACTGTGTTGGTAGTAGGCATCAGGTTTGCGCACACGGAGCGCCGCGTGCGCGCCTTTGCCGCGCGGGTGGGTCGGGCGATGGTCTTTGCGTTCCACAAGAACGCGCAAGGCGAGGCGGTGGCCGAACTATTGAAGACCATTCGGACGTACGTGGCGTCCGAGCTTCCTTGAGAAAAAAAAGTTGCACACGCGCACACATGCACAAACCGAGTCTACTTTTTGCTGCACGAGTGTGAGTGTCAGGCATTCTTACTCGCGTGTGTGTGGATCGTTCGTCCACGGCAACAAAGTGTTTGCATTTGTGGTCGTCGCGCTCGCGGCGTGAACGCAACGTGAACGCCGCGCGCAACCTCACGCGCGCTTCGCGGCGTCGGCGGCCGCGTCGGCGACGGCGCGCTCAAACAGGGCGGCGGCCTCGACCTCCTGCTTCGTGGGCACGTTGACGGCGTCGAGGTCGCGCTTCTGCCGTTTTATGAACTCAGTCGCCGCCCGATCGCCGCGCGCGCGCCGCTTGTCGCCCATCGGCGGCGCAATGTCGACGCAGAGCGGCTTGACGAGGTCCAGGTTTTGGCGCCACGCGGCGCGGTGCAGCTTGCACATCTTGACGCGCTCGGCGCGCGTTCCAAAGGCCGCTTCGTCGCCGTCGACGCCCACGACGGAGATCGACTTGGCCGACCGTTGGTGGCCGTTGGTCGTCGTGATGTCCGGCGCGGCGCTCGGCCGGTAGATGAGCGCGCCGAAATTGTGCGCGTACTGCACGACGACCTTGGGGTTGCGCGCGGCGCCCATGAGCAGGTGCAGCAGCTGCTGGAAGCCCATCGGCATCACGCCGACGAGGGCCGAGCGCGCGTCGACGTGCGCGCCCGACGGCACGCTCGTGTAGCCCACAAAGATCGGCGCAATGTGCTCGGAGCGCACGTGCTGCCACGAGCGCACGCCCGCGAGGGGCGACGGGTACTCGGGCGCCGCCTCGCCGTCGGGCGACGCGACGCACCACGCCGCCGCGCGCAGCAGCTCGTCGTTGGCGCGCCAGAGCGCGTCGAGCGCGTCCGTGTCGTTGTCGTACGTGCCGTCGGCCTCGAGGAGCGCGATCAGCAGCGGCGCGACGTGCTCCCACGCGTTGGTGCGCGCGTCGGCGCGCACAAAGGCTTGCCAAAAGGCGCGCGCCTCGGCGAGCGCGGCGTCGGGCAGCCCGAGGTGCGGCAGCGCCGCGGACCCAGTCTTCCGGCCGCGCAGCGCGGCGGCGCAGAGCCCCGGCGCGCGCGCGTAGGCCTCGCGCACGACGTTGGCCGCCATCGCGTGCGACGCCGGGAAAATGACGTTGAGCAGCACCATCACGCTCGCCGAGAGCGTGTGGTCGACGCGCGCGCGGCCCTCGTCGACCGGCTCGCCCGTGTGGAAGCCCGCGAGCTGCCGGTGCAGAAAGGCCACCTCGGCGCGCGCACCGCCGCCGCCGCGCGC
>MDSV01159528.1_pt1 | contig 11189 bp, 10 predicted proteins | sample 810851 | NCBI WGS metagenome assembly MDSV01 (sample SAMN05326640, study PRJNA326480) | marine metagenome | isolation source: seawater | place: Atlantic Ocean: North East | collected 2012 | reverse complement strand
TTAGTTAAAATAAATAAATACTTCCTAAGACAAAAAAACTTTCTCCAAAAGCAATTCAATAACATTGATGCTATGGAACTTGATATTTTTAACTTGAGAAATGATAAAATAAAATACTTTGAAAAATTATGTATAATTATGTATTCAAAGAAGATTGCTGAAAAATATAAGCATATAGAACTTTTTATTGATGATTATGATAATTTAAATATTTATAATCAAGTCTATAAAAGTAAACTCAAAAATATACAAATATTAGGTAAAAATTATATTAAGAATTTAAATACAAATTATTTTTTTTTTAAATTTATATTTAAGTCTTTTTACTTTATTTTATTATCAAAAATTTTATCAAAAAATAAATTTTTTAATTCTAAAGAAATTTATTTAAGCTTTTACCCATATTTATTTAATAAAAATAAAGATATAGAAGCTTATAATAAGAAAAAAATAAATTATTTAAACTTTTCTTTAACGGATGAAAGTCATTTAAATTTATCACCATTAAATTATTTTAAACACTTAAAAGAGATCAATAAAATAAACAATTTAATTTCAATTGAAAAATTTATAAATTTTTTTGATTATTTATCAGTAATAAAAAAATTTTATCAGGATTATTTCAAATTAAAAAAATTTATTTCAAAAAAAGAATTTTTTTTTGAAAAAATTAATATTTCTTGTTTTGTGATTCCACATATCAAAATGTCTTTTCTCAATAGGTCGAAATTGTTTATTTATGAAAGAGCTATAAAGAAAATAAAAAATTTACAAAAAATTAGAGAATTTCATTATATTTTATTTGAGTATTCGTTTGGTTTTTTTCTAAATAACCTATTAAAAAAAAATATTAGTAATAATTTACATCTCGTTGGTTATCAACATGGGATTTTTTCAAAAAAATTAATGTGGCTTAATCTATTGAAAACATTAAAAGATAAAAAAAAATATTTACCAAATAAAATAATTTGTAGCCAAAGAAAAAGTTTGGATGCATATTTAGCATTTTCTAAGAATTCAATTTTAAAAAGTAAAAAAACTAAAAAGAAAACTAAAATTCCTAGAGTAAACTTAAATAGCAAAAATATCTTAGTTTTTCCTGGTCAGCATGATATTTGGGAGTGTTTTGGTTTTTTCGCGAATAATAAAAAATATAGTAAAAATAAAATATTTTTTAAACTACACCCAAATAATAAGAAAAAAATTAGTTCTTATTATAAAAATATTAAAATAGTAGAAAAGATAAATTATAATAAAAAATATAATGTATATTTGTCTCAGACAACAACTCTTGTAAATTATTTTAATGAAAGAAAAATTAAATATAACTTAATTCGCTTTAATTATAAATTTGATTTAATGTAAAAAAGATATGCCAAAAGTCAGTATAATAATTCCATATTATAAAAAAAAAAAATATATTAAACGCACAATTCAATCTGTTTTAGATCAAACTCATAAAAATTTTGAAATTATTTTAATTTATGACGATGAAGATATAAACGATCTTATTTATTTAAAAAAAATCTACGAAAAAAATAAAAAAATTAAATTTATTATAAATAGACAAAACCTTGGAGCAGGATACTCTCGAAATAGAGGAATAAAATATTGTAAGGGAAAATTTGTCGCTTTCTTAGATGCTGACGATGAATGGAATAAAAATAAATTAAGACATCAGTTAAAGTTAATGATTAAGAAAAATCTTATAATTTCCCATACCAATTATAAAATTATTGATAAAAATACAAAAAAAATAGAATTAAGATCAGCAAAAAAAATAAATTACAAAAAACTAATTTATTCCTGCGATATAGGTCTCTCTACAGTAATGATACAAGCTAAAGTTTTAAAAAAATTTAAATTTCCAAAGCTTAAAACAAAAGAAGACTTTGTGTTATGGCTCAATATAACTAAAAAGTTAAATTGTGATATCATTCCTATTAATAAAAACTTAACAATATGGAATAAATCTGAAAATTCATTATCCTCCAATAGTCTTCAAAAAATTAAGGATGGTTTCAAGGTTTATAATAGGTATTGTAATTTTAACTTTATTAAGTCTTTATTTTATTTATTAATTTTATCTTTTAATTTTATAACAAAAAAAAAATGGATCTAATATTCTATTTATCATTTGTACCACTGATATTTATTTTAAATTATTATATTAAAAAAAAAAATTTAATAAAGAATCTATCAGGAGATAAACACCAATATTATATATCAGACAAATATATTCCTTTATCAGGAGGGTTATTTTTTTTTATTTTATCTTCCATTTATTTATTTTCAAAAAATAATATTTTTTTAAGTTTTATATTTATATTTTTGGCTATTGGATTACTTGGAGATATAAAAAAACTAGTTTCACCCAAAAAAAGACTTTTGATTCAAATACTATCCTGTTTGGGTTTTATAGTTATTTATAATTTAAAAATAACAGATACCAGAATAGATCTATTTAATGAAATTTTAGAAATAAATTACATATCATATATATTCACTTTATTTTGTGTATTAATATTAATAAACGGATCAAATTTCATTGATGGATTAAATGGATTATTAATTGGTTATCTAGCAATAGTTTTATTTGTGGTATTAAAATTTAGTCAGACTGAAAACTTAATTGTTTTTTATGAAAATTTTAATTTATTTTTTTTATGCTTGCTGTTTCTATTAATAATGAATTTTTTCAACCAATTCTTTTTAGGAGATGGTGGATCTTATTCTGTTGGCTTTTTTTTAGCTGTACTATTAATAGATATTTATACTAATAATGCATATAGAGTTTCACCATATTTTATAATTTTACTCTTGTGGTATCCATGTTTTGAAAACCTATTTTCTATAATTAGAAAATCAAAAAGAAATTTCTCACCCACAGAACCAGATAATGACCACTTACATCATTTATTATTTAATTATTTAACAATACGATTAAATTTTAACAAAAAAATTTATTCAAATAATTTATCCAGTATAATAATTAATATTTATAATTTAATAATTTTTTTATTAGGCTCACAGTACATAGGTAACACTTTGATTCAAATATCACTAATTTTTTTAAATATAAGTATTTATTTAATTATTTATTATTTATTATTGAGATATAAAAATTTTTACTTGAAGTAGAGCTTAATCATTTCAATCAAAATTTCTAAGCCATGCTTGAAAGCACTTACTTTTTTTTTGCCACCTATTCTTTTTCTTTCAAAAGATTTAGTCGTGGCTAACTTATAATTTGCTCTTTGAGCTTTTATTGGTAATTCTACACATAAGCAAAAATTATCCTTAATAAGATTAAGTTTTTTGGCTGCTTCTGTCTCACCTAACACATATGTATAAAGAATGTCCGTAATTTTAAGTTTAAAAAATATATTACCAATTTTTGTAAAAATATAATTTCCTATTAAAGTAATAATTGTATCATCTTCTGATCCACAATTTTTTTCATATCTACTAGCAAAAATAAAATTATAACTTTTAATTTTATTTAGCATTTCTTTCAATTCATTTGGATTAAAGGAACCATCCGCATTAAATATGCAAAAGTATTTAGTGTTCGTTGAGTTAATTCCTTGTTTAATTGCATTACCATAACCATTACCTTCCTGGTATAAAATTTCACAATTATATTCTTTTATAGAAGATGAGGTTTCTATATCAGAGCGTTCCATGATTACTAATTTTCTACAATTATATTCTTTAATTTCTTCTAAAACTTTGGGCAAAGATTCTTTTTCATTTTTTGCAGGAATTACTAAAGTTAAATTTTCCATATAGTTTTGATTAAATTAAGTATTAAAAATAATGTAAAGTATAAATAGATAAAAATATATTTATTTTTATTTAATATCTCCCCATGGTTAGTATTTAAGTTAAATAATGAAAAAAATATTATTAATAAGAATGGGTCATAATATTTATGATAAATTGATGTCTGTGGATTACTCAAAAATATTAAAATAACCAATATAAAATTATTTATATTAGAACTTAATAAGTTGATTACAATTATTAAACCAATAAAAGAAGTAAAAAAAAATAATAAATTGTTTTCAAAAAAATAGTTTGAAAGTTTAAAAAAAACTCCTCCACCAGTGTATGAATAGGAATAATCAAAGAAGTATATTGAAATAAATAAAATTATTAAAGACAAAATAATTTGTTTAGCATTTATTTTTTTTAATTTTAAAATGCCGAAATATAAAAATGGAACTAAATAAAATAAGAAAATTGTAGGTATTATTAATATTTGATTAAAATAATTAGAAAAAAAAATATTTTCTAAATTAGAATTTAAAATTGCTGGCTTGTTTAAAAAATTAACATCTAGATAAAATAAGTAATAAAATGCGGGTAAGCTTAAAATTATGTTTATTACAAAAATATTATAAATTGTAATATTTTTAATTGAAAAATAATTTAAATATTTGATAAAAAAATATACAGAAAATAAAACAAAGTTTAGACTAAAATAAGATGCTACAACGTAAAAAATAATATTTAAATAACAGTAAATTCTCTCTTTAGTATTATCAAACCTTAAATAAAAAAAAACACTAATTAAAAAAAATAGCAATCCAGCTATTGAACCACTTGGCCAGATACTTAAACTTCTATAAGTAGGAGATAAAAATATTAAACTAGAAATAATAATAAATATCCATTTATTAATTTTTTTAAATTTAAATTTTTCAAATAAACAAAAATAAAAGATTATTGGAATAAGTAAGCAAAAATGTAAGTTCAGCAATCTTACAAAATTGTCATTAAATTTGAAATATTCAAAAACTCCCAATATCAATGTAAACAAAGGTGAGTGTCTATGGGCGTAGTTGTCATAATTGTATAGTGTTAAAAGGAAATCATTAGCAAAATCTTGAGAAATTATTTTTACACTTAAATAATCTCTAAAAGCTCCACCTAAAGAGTCCTCATCAAAGTAGAAGCCAACTAAAAGCGTAAAGTATAAAAATATGAAAATATAATAATTTCTTATATTTATTTTATCTGAATTGAATTTTGTCATTTTATTTTATAATTAGATTATATGTTTTATCATTTATTATTTTTATTTTATATATTCTTTATCACCTTTTCAGTCATCGGATATGGTTTATTATTCTCTAAGATTATAGATAAAAGATTTCTGAAACTAAATATTGGTTATCAAGGTTTATTAGGTATATTTTTTTTAAGTTTAATTTCTATTTTAACTTCATATTTTATAAGCCATGGTTACAGTCATAATATAATTTTACATTTTATTGGTTTTTTAATTTTTGTAATTACTTTAAAAAAAAATTTTTTATTTTCAAAAATAGAAATTAAAAATTTATTATTTTTGATGATTTTTACGTTAGTTGGACTTTATATTTATAAAAATCATGATGATTTTCCATATTATCATCTTACTTATGCATTAAATTTATCTGAAAATAATTTTATAATTGGATCGGGTGCATTTAGTCATGGTTTTAGAACTTTTTCGTCATTATTTTATTTTAACTCTTTAACTTACTTACCTGGTTTAAAGTATTTTTTATTTCACTTATATCCTTATCTTATAATTTTATTTTTTAATTATATAATTCTTAAAGAAATACTATTTAAACACAAAAAAAATTTTATACACTTTTTTAATATTTTAATTTTTTTATTTGCTAATATTGTTTTTTATCGTATCGCAGAGCATGGAACAGATCGTTCAGCACAAATACTATTATTACTTATTTTTTCAATTATGTTTGAAATTTTATATTTTAAAAAAATTGAATTTAAAAATGAAAAGGTAAAGTTTTTATTTATAATAATTTTCTTAGCAGCTTCTTTAAAATCTCTTTATTTACTATACTTTATTTTAATACCCTTTATTTTATTTAAAATAAAAAAATTAATTTTTTTCGTCGAAAAAAATAATTTTAAGCTGTCAATATGCTTATTTATTTTTATATCAAATATATTTATTATTAATTTAATAAATACAGGCTGCTTGTTATATCCATCAAGCAAAACTTGCTTCAATAATCTATCATGGTCAATTCCAAAGGAAGAAGTTAAAATAATGAAAACACATTACGAATGGTGGTCTAAAGCAGGTGGTGGACCAAATTATAAAAATGAATTATCCAAAGAAGAATATAATAAAGATTTTAATTGGGTATTAAATTGGATCGATAGACATTTTTTTAATAAAGTGAGTGATACATTATCAGCAATTTTTATTTTTTCTTTAATTTTATTTATATACTTTAAATCAAAAAAAAAAGAAAAAAATAATAATAAAAAAAAAAATATAATTTATTTTTTAATTTTCATTTTTTTATTAGAATGGTTCATTAATCATCCTTCGATGAGATATGGAGGATTTGTTTTATTTGCAATACCTATTTTTTTATTTACTAGCGAAAAAATATCAAACTATAAAATAAATAAAAAAAAATTAGTCAAAGGCACTTTTATATTTGTTATGTTTACATTATTAATTTTTAATGGAAGAAATATAAATAGAATATACAAAGAAATTTCGATTTATGATTATAATATTGTTAAATCGCCTTATTTTTATGTTCCAATAATTAAAAGTAAAATTATAGCAAAAAATGGAGAATTTAATATATATACGCCATTAGGTAATAAAATGTGTTGGGCAGTACCAACCCCATGTTCTTATGCAAAAAATTTACAAGTGAGAAAGTATCTAAATACTTTTATCGTTAAAAGAAAAAAAAATGATTGAAAAAATTTATATTAATACATTAAGTAAAATTATAGATTTAATAGATAAAAAAAAAAAAGATCAAATTACAAATTTTTTTTTAAAAAAATTTAAAAAAAAAAAAATTACATTAATTGATATTGGGGCACATAAAGGTGAAACAATTAAACAATTTTCAAGTAATTTTAATATAAATAAGATTTATGCAATTGAAGCAAATCCAGAAGTATTTATAGAACTAAAAAAAAATTTTCTACAAAATAAAATTAAATTATTTAATTTCGCAATAGGGGAAAAAAAGGGCATAAAATATTTGAACATTTTAAATGAATCTTCTTCATCAACCTTTAGGGATTTAAATCAAAATACTAAATATTATATAAGAAAAAACAAAGTACTTACATTATTTTCAAAAAAATTAATAAAAAATAAAAGAAAGGTAATTGTAAAGTCACTTGATAAATTTTTGATAGAAAACGCAATAAATAATATTGATATACTTAAAATTGATACCGAAGGCTTTGAATATAGTATTCTAAAAGGGATTAAAAAAAATAACTTTAAGAAAATAAAATCTATATATTTTGAACATCATTATGATTTAATGTTAAACAAAAAATATAAATTTAAAGATATTAATCATTTATTAAAAAAAAATAGTTACAGATTAGCTTATAAAAATAAAATGAATTGTAGAAAAACCTTTGAATATATTTATGAAAAAATATAATCAGAATAGTGCCACTTTAATCATAGTTAATTATAATAATAAAAAATATATAAAAAAATGTATTGAATCTATTTTAAATCAAACAAAAAAATTTAAAGAAATTATTTTTGTTGATGATCACTCAACTGATGGATCTATAGATTTAATTAAAAAGATTAAATCAAATAAAATAAAATTAATTTTAACATCAAAAAAAACAAAAATAGGAAGCTACAATCAAATGAATAGTTATTATGAAGGTTATTTAAAATCTAGAGGTAAAATTATTTTTTTTTTAGACAGTGATGATTTTTTTAGGAGAAATAAATTAAAAATTGTTTCAAATTATTTTGAAAAAAATAAAAAATTAAATCTACTTTTAGACACTCCTCAAGTTTATTTTAATTATAAAAAGAAATTTAAAATGAAGATTAAAAAAAGAAGTAAGTATTTAATACCTTGGATTAAATTTCCATCACAGAGTTGTTTTGTAGTAAAAAAAAAATATTTAAATAAAATATTTAAAAAAATAAAAGTTAATAAATTTCCAGATATTTGGTTAGATTTTAGAATAATTATACAAGCAACTATAGATAACGAGGAAGTCAAAATTTTAAATAAATCTCTAACTTTTTACAGACAAAGTCAAAACATGGAGTCAAATAAATTTAAAAAATTTTCTTTAAATTGGTGGAAAAGAAGAAAACAAGCTTACTCTTTTTTTAAATATTTATCTAAAAAAAATAAAACAAATCTTAACTTTTCTATAGATGAATATTTTACGAATATTGTTAGTAAATTTATATGAAAAAAATATTAGTAATTGGCAAAAAAGGATTTATAGGAAGTAGTTTAAGTAAATATCTTAAAAAATATTTTGATGTAAAATCTTTAGAATTTACAACTTTTACAAAAATAAATAAAAATAAACTAATCGATATAGATTATATAATAAACTGTAGTATTAACAAAAATTATGTATTTAAAAAATATGATAAGAATTATGATTTTGATCTTAAAATTTGTCAAAAAATACAGTCTTTTAATATTAAGCAAATATTTCTAAGTACTAGAAAAATTTATCATTATGGTAGCAATATTAAAGAGAATAGTAAAAAATTACCAAGTTGTAATTATTCAAAAAATAAACTTATATCTGAGAATAAATTAAAAAAAATTTTAAAAAACAAAATTTTAATTCTAAGAATATCAAATATAATTGGTCAGAAAAGTAAAATTAAATACAGAAAAGTTCACAATACTTTTCAAGATATTTTTTTTAAAAATGTAAAAAATGGTATTATTTTTGATAATAAAAAAGTATTTAAAGACTTTTTACCTCAAATTATTTTTAATAAGATTGTTAAAAATTTAATATCTAAAAATTTATCAGGAGTATTTAATGTTTCTCTAGGAAAAAAAGTATACATAAATAAAGTAGTCCAATGGCTGAACTATTATAACAAAAATAAAGTTAGGATTGTTAGTTATACAAAACTTAATAATTATAAAAATGATAGTTTTTATCTAAATAATTCAAAATTGATAAAAAAAACTGGTATTAAAATTAGATTAATTGATTTAGAAAGAGAAATAAAAAAAATTAGCAAAAATTATTTTTATGATAAATAAAAAAGCATTAATATTTGGAATAACAGGTCAAGATGGATCTTATTTAGCAGAATTTTTGATTAAAAAAGGTTATAAAGTTCATGGTGTTATTAGAAGATCATCTTCATTTAACACTTCAAGAATTAATCATATTTATCAAGATCCTCATATTAAAAAAAGAGCATTAGTTTTACATTATGGAGATATAACTGATTCTATATCTGTTTCTTCAATTATAAAAAAAATATTGCCTAATGAAATTTATAATCTTGCAGCACAATCTCATGTTGCGGTATCTTTTGAAGTTCCAGAATATACAGCAAATGCTGATGCAATAGGTGCTTTAAGAATTCTTGAAGCAATTAGATTTCATAAATTAGAAAAAAAAACAAAATTTTATCAAGCTGGTACCTCTGAAATGTTTGGAAAGGTTCTTGAAAAACCACAAAATGAAAAAACACCATTTTATCCTAGAAGCCCTTATGGAGTTGCTAAGGTTTATGCACACTGGGTTACAGTAAATTATAGAGAAGCATATAAAATTTTTGCTGCGAATGGTATTTTATTTAACCATGAAAGTCCCAGAAGAGGTGGTACTTTCGTAACAAAAAAAATAATTGCTGCATTATGTAGAATTAAATTTGGTATTCAAAAAAAACTATATTTAGGAAATTTAAATGCGAAGAGAGATTGGGGAAGTGCAAAAGATTTTGTTGAGGCAATGTGGAAAATATTACAACAAAAAAAGCCTTCAGATTTTGTTATTGCTACTGGCAAACAGTATTCAGTGAAACAATTTATAAATATTGTTTTAAAAAAATTAAAAATGAATTTTAAATGGAAAGGAAAAGGAATTAACGAAAAGTGTTACCATAAAGGTGAAGCAATTATAGAAATTAGTAAAGCTTATTTTCGCCCACTAGAAGTAGACACTTTATTAGGAGATTATACAAAAGCCAAAAAAGAATTAAAATGGCACCCCCAGACTGATATTGATAAGCTTATTGAAGATATGATTGAAGAAGAATTTAATCATATTTCTGACAAAAATGATTAAACCTAACTCGAAAATTTTTGTTGCAGGACACAATGGTTTAGTTGGAAGTGCAATAGTTAGAAAGCTTAAATCTAAAGGTTATAATAATTTACTTATTGCTAGTAAAAAAAATCTTGATTTAACAAATCAATTAAAAGTTTATAAATTTTTAAAAAGGAACAAACCAGAATTTATATTCATAGCAGCTGCAAAGGTAGGGGGAATATATTCTAATAATAAATATAAAGCTCAATTTATATATGAAAATTTAATGATTCAAACTAATTTAATACATGCAGCTTATAAAAATAAAATTAAAAATTTAATTTTTTTAGGATCTAGCTGTGTATATCCAAAACTATGTAAGCAACCTATTAAAGAAACATATCTACTTAATGGAAAATTAGAAAAAACAAATGATGCTTACGCAATAGCAAAAATTGCAGGAATAAAAATGTGTGAAAGTTACAACACCCAATATGGCACAAGTTATAAATGCTTAATGCCCACAAATACTTTTGGAATCAACGATAATTATGACAAAATGAACTCCCATTTTGTTCCCTCATTAATTAGAAAAATCCACAATGTTAGAAATAAAAAGAAAAAAAATATTAAAATCTGGGGAAATGGAAAACCTAAAAGAGAATTAATATATGTAGACGATTTAGCAGATGCCTGTGTATATTTTATGAAAAAAAAAACTCGTGAGACAGTAATTAATATAGGAACTGGTAAAGACTTAACAATAAGGCAATATGCTGATTTATTTTTAAAAATAATTCTGCCAAAATCAAAAGTTGAAATTATTTATGATAAATCAAAACCCAACGGCACCCCAAGAAAAGTTATGGATGTAAGTCTAGCGAGAAAGTATGGATGGTATGCCAAAACTGATCTTAAGACAGCTATTTTAAAAACATACAATAACTATTTAAGAGAAAATAATTAAAATTAATCTTTTAAATTAATCTTTACAATTAAATCATATTTTGTATAACTGGCTGCCTGGTGATTATTGCGAAAGGGTAATACCCGATCCCATTCCGAACTCGGAAGTCAAGCCTTTCTGCGCCGATGGTACTTTGTCTTAAGACATGGGA
>MDSV01099766.1_pt1 | contig 11189 bp, 13 predicted proteins | sample 810851 | NCBI WGS metagenome assembly MDSV01 (sample SAMN05326640, study PRJNA326480) | marine metagenome | isolation source: seawater | place: Atlantic Ocean: North East | collected 2012 | reverse complement strand
TCATTTAAAAGAGAAGGGGTTCCATTCGATAGTATTGCAAGTTTGTAATTTTTCATTTTCAAATTTTCTAAAACTTCTTTAACCTCTGGATAAGGAGATAAAACTTTGTAAAGATTTAATAATTCATTTTTCATTTTTTTATCTATATTAAAAACTTGCATAGATTTATCCAAACTATCTTCTGTAACTTGCCAGAAGTTTCTATGCCTTTTCATCAAGCTCCTAAGCCAAGTATATTCAAGCTGAGTAATTCTCCAAAAGTTTGCAAACATTTCCCATTTATCGCCAATGTTATCTTTACATTTCTCAGCTGCTGAGTTTACATCAAACAATGTACCGTAAGCATCAAACACTATTGCTTTCGTGTTCATAATTATTTTAAATTATGCGACCCATCACACATCGGCTGGTCTTTGGTTTCTTTACAGGTGCAAAAAAAAACTTTTTTCGATTGTTCAGCTTTGTACATGAAAGGAGAAAATTCTGTTCCTTTATGTGATCCATCACAAAATGGTTGTTTTAAACTTTTTCCACAAGTACACCAAAAATAGGATTTACCCTCAACAACATCTATTCCTATTGGCGCGTCACCTGCTCTTTGTCTATTATTCATAATAATCTTTCTATAATTTATTATTTTAGTTTTTTTTAGTATATAAATTATTTATGAATATTAGATTATATCACCCTGATAGTATAGTTGAAAACAATACAAATTTATTATCAAAAGAGCACACCCATTATGTAGTAAATGTAATGAGACTTAAAAGAGGTTCTTTCCTAAACCTTTTTAATGAAGATGGTGAATGGCAAAGTGAAATAGTTTTTTTAGATAAAAATAGAGTAGAGGTAAAATCTTTAAAGAAAATAAAAAGCTCTCAAAAAAAAACTAAAATTATACTTGCTATTTGTTTGGTGAAAAAAAATCCTATAGAAAATATTTTACAAAAAGCAACTGAACTTGGAGTAAGTAAAATTATTCCTATAATTTCAGAGAGAACAGAAGTTAAAGAATTAAATTATGACAGAGCAAAAAAAATTGTTATAGAGGCTACTGAACAATCTAATCAATTAATTCCTCCTGAAGTCTTAAACGTAATTAAACTTAAAGATTTTTTAAAAAATCTAGAGGGTTCTACCAAGCTTTTATTTGCTGATGTAAATTCAAAAGACAATCTTCAAGCCAAAGAATTAAAGGATTGTAAGTCTTTATGTCTGTTAGTGGGTCCTGAAGGTGACTTCTCACCCCCTGAACGTGAATTAATTTTAGCAAATTCTCAAGCAACCTCATTTAGCATATCAAAAAACATACTTAGATCTGATACCGCTGTTATTAGCGCTATTTCTCTTGTTAATTTTATCATTAATCATCCTTAATTGTCGCATTTATTGAATTTGTTAAAGTATTAAAAAGTTGTATAAAAATTAAATGCATAAATTAATACTAAATATTTTAATGTTAATAACACCTACTAGTTTATTAGCAGAACAACCAAGAGACTGGCAGCTAGGGTTTCAAAAAGCTGCATCGAGCGGAATGGAGGACATAGTTTGGTTTCATGACTATATGTTAGTTCCAATAATCACTGCTATAACAGCATTTGTTTTATTTTTAGTTATATATGCATGTATTAGGTTTAGGGCTTCTAGAAATCCGGTAGCCTCACAAACAAGTCACAACACATTCATCGAGATTATTTGGACTATAGTACCGTGTTTAATTTTAATTGTAATGGCAGTTCCATCATTTAAAGTTCTGTATACCCAAGATGAAATACCTCCAGCAGACGTTACAATCAAAGCAGTCGGTTATCAATGGTACTGGGGATATGAATATCCTGACGAAAATATTATTTTTGAGTCATATATGATTGAAGAAAATGAATTAAAGCCAGGTCAACCAAGATTATTAACTGTAGATAATGAAATTTTTGTTCCCGTCAATAAAGTAGTAAAAGTTTTAATCACCGCTAATGATGTTCTTCACGCTTGGGCACTTCCATCTTTTGGAGTTAAAAGAGACGCTGTACCTGGTAGAATAAACGAGACCTGGTTTAAAGCTGATAGAATAGGGACGTTTTATGGTCAATGTTCAGAACTTTGTGGAATTAAACATGCTTTTATGCCAATAACCGTTAACGTAGTATCCGAAGAAGACTACAAGAAGTGGTTAGAGGAGGCTAAACAAAAATTTGCAAAAGAAGATTTAGAAATTAAAAATAAAATTGCTAAAATAACTTTAGAGGATAAAATAAAATAATGTCATCAATTACTGCAGATACACATCATCATACACCTACTGGCTGGAAACGATGGGCCTATTCTACAAACCATAAAGATATAGGAACAATGTATTTAATTTTTGCAATTATTGCAGGATTAATAGGATCGGCTTTTTCAGTTTTAATGAGGATGGAGCTTATGCATCCTGGTGATGGAATATTGGGTGGTAACCATCATTTATATAATGTTTTGGTGACAGGTCATGGCCTCATAATGATATTCTTTATGGTTATGCCGGCGATGATTGGTGGATTTGGAAATTGGTTTGTACCAATTATGATAGGCGCTCCAGATATGGCTTTTCCTAGGATGAATAATATTTCGTTTTGGTTATTACCAGTTGCATTTTTTTTATTATTAGCCTCAATTTTTGTTGATGGCCCTCCTGGTCAAACTGGGGTAGGTGGTGGTTGGACTATTTATCCTCCGTTGTCTTCTAAAACTGGGCAGCCTGGTCCGGCAATGGATTTAGCAATTTTAAGCTTACACATCGCGGGAGCCTCATCGATTTTAGGAGCAATAAATTTTATAACTACTATTTTAAATATGAGAACGCCAGGAATGACTTTACATAAAATGCCACTATTTGCTTGGTCAATACTAGTAACAGCTTTTCTATTGCTACTTTCACTCCCGGTTTTAGCTGGCGCTATTACAATGTTATTAACTGATAGAAATTTTGGAACAGCTTTTTTTGAAGCTCAAACGGGAGGAGACCCAGTGCTCTTCCAACACTTGTTTTGGTTTTTTGGTCACCCTGAAGTATATATTTTAATTTTACCAGGATTTGGAATGATAAGTCATATAGTTTCTACATTCTCAAAGAAACCTGTTTTCGGATATTTAGGTATGGCATATGCAATGGTAGCAATAGGTGTTGTTGGCTTTGTTGTGTGGGCTCATCATATGTATACCGTGGGCTTAGACACCGATACAAAAGCTTATTTTTTAGCTGCCACTATGATTATTGCGGTTCCAACTGGAATTAAAGTATTTTCGTGGGTTGCAACGATGTGGGGAGGCTCTATAAGTTTTAAAACACCTATGCTTTGGGCTATAGGATTCATTGTTTTATTTACACTTGGTGGTGTCACCGGAGTTGTTTTAGCCAATGCGGGAGTAGATACTGCATTACATGATACCTACTACGTTGTTGCTCATTTTCATTATGTATTATCATTGGGAGCAGTGTTTGCAATATTTGCAGGTTTTTATTATTGGTTTAGTAAAATGTCAGGTTATGAATATTCGGAATTTCTTGGAAAACTTCATTTTTGGCTCACATTTATTGGAGTAAACTTAATTTTCTTTCCACAGCATTTTTTAGGATTAGCTGGAATGCCAAGAAGATACGCAGACTATCCAGATGCTTTTGCAGGATGGAATTATGTATCCTCGATAGGTTCTTATATTTCTTTGGTTGGTGTAGGAGTATTCTTAATTAATTTACTCTACTCTTTCATGAAAAAAAGATCAGCTGCGCAAAACCCTTGGGGCGAAGGGGCAACTACGTTAGAGTGGACAGTAGCATCGCCACCTCCATTCCACACTTTCGAGGAACTACCAAAGGTAAAATAAATTGATACAAGCAGAAACTAGAACTAAAAATTTAAAAGACTCAAGTTTTTATTTTGATTCTTTTTTTAACTTAATGAAACCAAGAGTAATGTCTTTGGTTTTATTTACATGTATGGTTGGATTACTCATAGCTCCTGATGATGTAAGCTTTTTAAACTCAGTACTTTCACTTTTCGCAGTTGCACTTGGTGCAGGAGCTGCAGGTACATTAAATATGTGGTATGAGTCAGATTTAGATGCTTTAATGTCAAGAACTTGTCTTAGACCTATTCCAACTGGAAAAGTAACAAAAGATCAAGCTTTGCTATTTGGTATAATTTTATCTTTGGGGTCTGTGGTATTACTATATTATTCTTCAAATTTGTTTTCATCAATTTTACTTTTTGTTACAATTTGTTTTTACTTCTTTATCTACACAGTATGGTTGAAGAGAAGAACTCCCCAGAATATTGTAATTGGCGGAGCCGCAGGTGCTTTACCCCCAGTTATAGGATGGGCTATAGCCACTGGTTCTTTATCAGTGGAACCAGTTATACTATTTTTAATAATTTTTTTATGGACACCATCTCACTTCTGGGCATTGAGCATATATAAATCTGATGATTACAAAAAAGCTAAAATTCCAATGCTTCCAATAATTTACGGTGTAGACAAAACAAAAATGAATATTTTTGTTTATGCAGTTTTGATGCTGCCAACTATAGCGGCTCCATATTTTATTAACTTTTTATCATTATTTTATTTTGTACCTGCTTTAGCTCTAACGATTTACTATATATATTTATGCGCAATGCTTTTAAAAACAAAAAAAAATAAAAAAACAAATTTAATTGCTAGGAAAATATTTGTTTATTCAATTTTTTATTTATTTGTTATTTTCTTACTTATTTTATTTGATAAATTTTTGTTTTATTATGCATAGAAAAAAAAAGAATTTAATTACTGCAATTTTATTAATTGTGTTTATGCTATTTTTATTTTTTCTCACATTTTATAATATTGGAATTTATAACAGGGAAATTTAATAATGAATAAAAAAACTCTTACTCCAATAGCCTTAGTTTTGATATTCTTTTTTATGCTAGGTTTATCCTTTGCAGCAGTTCCATTGTATGATTTATTTTGTAGAGTAACCGGGTTTGGTGGTACAACCCAAAATGCTGAAAATAAAGAGATACCAAAAATAATTATAAATCAAAATTATAAAATTAGATTTGATACAAATTCAAATAATTCCTTAGACTGGAAATTTTATCCAGAGAAAAATACATTAAATTTAAAACCTGGTGAGGTTCATACTATTAAATTTTTTGTGGAAAATATGTCTAATACACCAACTTCTGGCTCTGCCTCTTTTAACGTTTCACCATCTCCATTTGGCATTTATTTAAATAAAATAGGTTGTTTCTGCTTCGAGAAACAAACGCTAAATCCTGGGCAAAAAAGGAATTTTGTTTTAACATTTTTCTTGGATCCAAAAGTAGTAGATGATAATAAAACAAATAATATATCTGATGTGACTCTATCATTTACTTTCTTTTCATCGGACTATTATAAGAAAGATAAGGCTTAAATGTCGACTGGAGAAAAAAAACACGATTATCATTTAGTTGACCCAAGCCCTTGGCCAATATTTTCGTCTTTTGCTAGCCTAATTTTAGCTTTAGGTGCAGTCTATTATTTTCATACGAAAACTTTATGGTTACTTCTTGTTGGATCTGCTTTACTCATTTACGGAGCATTTATGTGGTTTAGAGATGTTGTTGATGAAGCAGAAAAACAAGGCCACCACACAATGGTAGTTCAAATAACACATAGATACGGAATGACATTATTTATTGCTTCTGAAGTAATGTTTTTTGTTGCATGGTTTTGGGCATATTTTAACGCAAGCCTTTTTCCAACAGAAGCTATTGGAAAAATTTGGCCACCAGCTGATATAACAACTTTTGATCCTTGGGATATACCTTTAATAAATACCTTAATTTTATTATTATCTGGCACAACCGTAACCTGGGCTCACCATGCAATGATAGAAAATGAAAGAAAAGGATTGATTAATGGATTGATCGCTACAGTTTTTTTGGGTTTTATTTTTTCATGCTTTCAAGCTTATGAATACCATCACGCTACTTTTACAATCGATGGAAACATTTACGGTTCGACATTCTATATGGCGACAGGATTTCATGGTTTTCATGTAATTGTAGGTACTATTTTTTTAGCCGTTTGTTTATATAGGTCTATGAAAGGTCATTTTAAACCTAATCATCATTTTGGCTTTGAAGCCGCTGCTTGGTATTGGCATTTCGTAGATGTTGTATGGCTGTTTCTTTTTGCAGCCATCTATATTTGGGGAAGTTAAAATAGTTGAGAAAAATTTCTTTTAGTATTTTTGTTTTTTTTTCAATAATACTTTTTTGCACTCTTGGAAGTTGGCAAGTTTACAGGTTACAATGGAAACTTAATTTAATAAATGAAATTAAAAGTGGTCTCGAAACTGAACCAGTTATTTACTCAAAAGAAAATATCAAAAATTATCAAAAAGTAAAATTAACTGGAAACTTTGATTTTAAAAAACAAATATATCTTTATAGCTTAAATAATAGTGGCGCACCCGGTTATGATATCATTACACCCTTAAAAACTAAATCAAATGAAATTTTACTTGTTAACAGAGGATGGATTAAAAAAGACTTTAAAAAAAATATAGGGTTAAATGAAATAAAAACAAGTTCTTTAGAGGGAATATTAAAAAGAATAAATAAACCCAATCCCTTTAAACCGGAAAATAACATAAAAAATAATGTATGGTATTCATTAAAACTGGAGGATTTAGAGAACTTTACTGGCTATAAACTAAATAACTTTGTTTTATTTTTACAAAATAATCAAAACCAATTAATCCAAAAAAAAATTATAACTCCTGATCTGCCCAATAATCACCTTAAATATGCTTTAACTTGGTACTCAGTAGCTCTTTCAATATTATTATATTTTCTATACTTTAGAAAAAAACAATGAATTATATAAGCACTAGAAATAAATCTTTAAACCAAGACTTTGGTAGTATTTTTTTAAGAGGATTAGCTCCAGATGGAGGGCTATTTTTACCGAAGGAGATAAGCAAGTATAGTGAGAAAGATTTAAAAAAACTAAGTGATTTAAGCTATATAGATTTAGCAGTTGAAATTATTTCAAAATTTTGCTCACCAGTTCTAGATAAAAATAAAATTAAGTTATTACTTGATAAAGCTTACTCAAGTTTTGATACAAAAAATATCGTAGAATTAAAACAAATAGATGATATTAATTTACTTGAACTTTATCATGGTCCAACTTTAGCATTTAAAGATATTGCTTTACAGGTTATAGGATTAATGTATGAAGCGCTCGATCTAAACAAAAAAAATGTAAATATTGTTGTTGCAACTTCTGGCGATACTGGTTCTGCAGCTATTGCTGCGCTGAAAGATAAAGAAAATATAAATGTTTTTGTTTTACATCCACATGAAAAGATTTCAAGTATTCAAAGAAAAATCATGACTACTTGTGACTCTAATAATATTTATAATATTGCAGTAAAGGGTAATTTTGATGATTGTCAAAAATTAGTTAAACAAATGTTCAACGATGAGGATTTTAGAAAAAAAATTAATATGTCTGGTGTTAATTCAATTAATTGGGCAAGAATTATTTGTCAAATAGTCTATTATTTCTATGCATACTTTCAAGTGGCGTCTAAAGTAAATTTTTCAGTTCCAACCGGAAATTTTGGTGATGTGTATGCAGGTTATATTGCAAAAAAAATGGGCTTACCTATAGATAAGTTAATAGTAGCAACAAATGAAAATGATATTCTGTATAGAGTCATCAACTCTGGAGAGTATAAACCATTGCGAGTAAAAACTTCTCTCTCCCCTAGTATGGATATTCAAGTTGCAAGTAATTTTGAAAGATTGTTGTTTGATATTTTAAATTGTGATGATCAAAAGGTTATAAAATCAATGAAAAATTTAAATGAAAATGGATTTTTTAAACTTAATCTAGATGAATTAAAAAAGATCAAAGAAAATTTTGCGGCAGAAAAAATAAATGACTCTCAAACTTTAAGGATTATTAAAGATTTCTTCGTAAATTATGGATTTATTTTAGATCCTCATACTGCAACTGCAGTAGGAGCCTCATATAAAATCAAAAATAAATCAAAAACAATTGTTTTAGGTACTGCCCACCCCTATAAATTTTTAGATACAATTAAATTAGCCATAGGAAAAAATGTGGATCCACCAAAGCAATTTTTTAATTTATCTGAAAAAATTGAAAAATTTGAAATAATTGATAACAAATTAAAAGATATAAAAAATTATATTATAGACAAAATAAAATGAAAATAAAAGTTGGAGATAAATTACCTAGCTCGGAAATATTCTATATTGATTACAATAACGATTTAAAAAAAGTTGACATTTTGAATATATGTAAAAATAATAAGACTATAATTTTAGGGATGCCTGGGGCATTTACTAAAACATGTTCAGCACTTCATCTGCCTGGTTATATTAAAAATTTAGATTTAGCTTTAGCAAAAGGAATTACAAAAATAATCTGCATTGCTGTTAATGACCCAAACGTTATGAAAGCTTGGGGCGAAAGTCAAAATGTAGGAAACAATATTTTGATGGCTGGCGATCCTTTTTTAAAATTCACAAAATCTATTGGTGCTGAGGTTGATAAGTCAGCTAAAGGACTAGGTATAAGATCTAACAGATATACTATGCTTGTGGAGGACGATGTCTTAAAAAAGGTTGAAGAAGAAAAAGAAACAGCAATTTGTGAATTATCAGCAGCTGAAAATTTTTTGAAAGCTATTTAGTCTTTAATACGGCTAACTTATCTACCAACTCATTAAATTTGTTTCCTGCGTGAGCTTTTACCCATCTCCAAGTAACTTTATGTTTTTGGCAAGAGTTATCTAATTTAACCCAAAGATCTTTATTTTTAACTGGTTTCTTACTTGAACTTACCCAATTATTTAATTTCCATTTTTTTATCCATTCGGTAATACCATTTTTGACATATTTTGAGTCCGTATAAATCACAACATCAGACTTAATCTTAATCTTATCTAATGCCATTATAGGAGCCGTCAGCTCCATCCTATTATTTGTTGTATTATTTTCACTACCAGAAATGCTAGATTGATTAGCATTTCCATCTAAAATTAATGCAGCCCAACCTCCTTTTCCTGGATTTCCTGAGCACGCGCCATCAGTATAAATCTTAAACTTCATTTAAAAGAAATAATCCTCATAATTTTTTGAATTTTTGTGAAATTCCAGTCTTTTTAAATATTCAACAGGATCTTTAATTTTGACCATAGCTCCTTCAACTGCATTAAGCGCATCAAATACTCTTGTCAGTAAAAATCTTAAGGCAGCTCCCTGAGATAATACTTTAATATTATTTTTTTCTTCCGTAGTAAGTTTTCTTATTGAAGTATAACCATCTATAAAATTTTTTGCTTTAGTAACATTGAAACTTAAATTATCTTTTTCACCTTCAAAACAAAGAGCATTAAAGCAAATAGCTATTTCAAAAGCGAAAAAATCATCACATGAAAAATAAAAATCAATTATACCGCTGAATTTATCTTGAATAAAAAAAATGTTGTCGTGAAATAAATCCGCATGAATAATCCCTCGAGGTAAATTTTTCGGCCAATTTTTCTCAACATCTTTAAGGTTTTCTTCTATCAGTTTTGGAAGGTCTTGATGAATCTCTGAACACTTATCTTTGACGGAATTGAATAAACCTCTCCATGATGTCACTGAAAGATCATTTTGTCTTTTAAATTTAAAATTTTTTGTTATTTCATGCATCTTGGCAACTTCAATACCAACAGATTTACAATTAAGCGGAGATAAATTTTTTTTGGCTTTTCCCTCAAGAAAAGAGACTATCATTAACTTTTTTCCTTCAAAATCTGTTATTGTTTTATTTTGTTTATTAATAACTGGAGTAGGACATTTAAAATTTGCTTTGTTTAATGAAGACATTAGATCAGAAAAAAAAGGAAGATCTTCAGATTTTACTCTTTTTTCGTAAATTGTAAGAATGAATTTATTTTTACCAATTGATAAAGAATAATTTGTATTTTCAATTCCTTCTTCTATCCCTTTAAATTTATCCAACTTGCCTAAATTATAATTAGATAAGATCTCTTCAATTTTATTTTGGTTAAACTTAGTATAGACAGCCATTAGTTGAGCTCTTTTGGTAATTTAAAAACAACTTTTTCTTCAGCTACGTTCACTTCTTCAATAGTTACTTTCCTATCTTTTTTTAAATTATCAAGTAATGTTTGCACTAGCTTCTCAGGCGCAGATGCCCCCGAAGATATTCCAATAGAGCTAGAATTATTTATTTCATTGAAAGGTATTTCTTTTTCTGAGTGCATCAGTAAAGAATTTTTACATCCTGCTTTTTTTGCAACTTCTACTAATCTAACCGAATTAGAAGAATTTCGACTTCCAACAACAAAAAATATATCACATTTCGAGGCTATCTGCTTAACAGCCGACTGCCTGTTTGTTGTTGCATAACAAATATCCTCTTTAACTGGACCTTTGATTTTTGGAAATTTTATTTTAAGAGAGTCAATAATTTCTTTTGTATCATCTACAGAAAGCGTTGTTTGAGTTATATATGCCAAAGGTTTTTCAAAATCTTCAGCTTTAAGGGCTAAAGCATCATTTCTAGTCTCTATTAATTTTATTGATCCGTCAGGAAGTTGACCCATAGTACCTATTACTTCCGGATGATTTTTGTGTCCAATAAGCAATATATCATAGCCATTTTTATTTAATTGCTCGGACTCTCTATGAACTTTTGAAACAAGTGGGCAAGTCGCATCTACATAGGATAAATTTTTTAATCTCGCTTCTTGAGGCACTGATTTTGGTACTCCATGTGCCGAAAAAATTACCGGTCTATTTCCATCTTTTACATCGGATAGCTCATCAACAAAAATTGCACCTTTTTGTTTTAATTCTTCTACAACTTGTTTGTTGTGAACAATTTCGTGCCTTACATAAACTGGAGAACCGAATTTGTCTATAGATTTTTCTACAATTTCAATAGCTCTTTTGACGCCAGCACAAAATCCTCTTGGAGATGCTAAATAAATTTTAAGTTCTTTTTTCATTTTTTTCTATAAGGTATTCAAGTAATATATGCGGAAATGTCAAAGACGCCAAACCAATAAAGATTACTTTATATATAGCTTCATCAATTTTATATAAATTATTCAAAAAATATATGCTTAT
>MDSV01134870.1_pt1 | contig 11190 bp, 13 predicted proteins | sample 810851 | NCBI WGS metagenome assembly MDSV01 (sample SAMN05326640, study PRJNA326480) | marine metagenome | isolation source: seawater | place: Atlantic Ocean: North East | collected 2012 | reverse complement strand
TTTATCTCACTTAAAGTTTCATCTGTTAAGGGGCCAACAAATTTCATGATAATTTCATTTTTTTTATTTATCAAAAAAGTTTCAGGAACACCATATGCACCAAGTTCAATAGATATTGTACCATCAACATCGGTTATGATTAAAGAATAGGGATTGCCCATATTATTGATAAAATTTTTAGCATTTTTTGGATTATCTTTATAATTTATTCCAATTAGTTTTGCAGAAGAGTTTTGACTTAAAGAAATTAATTTTGGATGTTCCTCAACACAAGGTTTACACCATGAGGACCATATATTCAAAATATAAAAATTATGATTTAAAAAAATGTCTTTGGATTTAATTTTTTTATCAGAATACAATTCTTGCGTCTCAAATTCCACTAAAACTTTTTTAAATGTCTTTTTTGGAATATAAATATTTGAACTTTTTAAACCTACAAAAAAAACAACAAAACAAAAGATAAAAAAAGACAATAATATAATTATTTTTATTTTATTTTTCATAACTTTTCTTTGATAAAGCAAATATTCCTCCCACAGCTATAATCATTGCTGAAATCCATATCCAAATCATAAAAGGTTTCACTTGATATCTCACATTGAAAAAATCATTTCCTTCTACATGATTCATCACCAAAAATTTGTCAAGATATAACGATGTTTTAATATCTGCCTCACTGGTAACAGTTTTGGGCTGATCATAAATTCTTATTTCTGGCTCAAGAATTAAAACTTTTTTTTTAATATCTATAATTTCAAAAACACCTTTAATTGATTGATAATTTTTTTCATTATTAACCTTAATTGATACAAATTTAATTATTTCATCATTCAAAGAAAAATTTTCTCCAATTCTTAAGTTGGTAACTACTTCTTTAGAAAAAATACTATTAAGTAAAATACTTAAGACTAATAGACTAAATCCAAAATGAGATATTTTTTGAGAATATTTTAAGAGGCTCTTAGAAAAAAAATCTCTTATTGTTATAAAAAAAAGATAAAACGAAGCAATGAGTAAAATGCTTGTTGTTAAGTTAAAGGAACCAATTTTTCTTAAAAGCACTAATGATAAAAATAACGAGAGTATAAATAAAAGAAATATTTGAAATTTTATTTTGACTTTTTTTGATTTTATCCAACTGAGATGAGGTACTAATGAAATCAACAATAGAAAAATTATTAAAAAGGGTAATATTAAACTATTATAAAATGGAGGGCCTATAGATATCTTTTCATCTTGTAATACCTCTAAAAAAATTGGGTAGACTGTTCCTATTAATATCACCGATAAAAAATACATAACAAACCAGTTGTTAAATAAAATGGACATCTCTTTACTAAAAAAAAATATATTTTTAGTATCTTGATTATTTTCTTTATGAAATAAAAAAAAAATAATTATAGACATTCCTATCAGCACAAATAAAAAAATTAAAATAAAAACACCTCTAGATGGATCATTCGCAAATGTATGAATAGAATTCAATATTCCAGACCTAACCAAAAAGGTTCCGCACATACTTAGAGTAAAAGTTGCTATTGACAGAACTACCACCCAGGATGTTAATGTTCTTTTTTTTTCTAAAACCATTATACAATGCAATAAAGCGGTAAGACATAACCAGGGCATTAAAGAAATATTTTCCACTGGATCCCAAAACCAAAAACCTCCCCAACCTAATTCATAATAGGCCCATATTGATCCAAGCATGATTCCAATAGTCAAAAATATCCAAGAGATTAAAATCCATCCCTTAATATGTTTTGCCCAGTCGCTTGAGATATAATTATTAACAACAGCAGCTAGAGATGAAGAAAATATTATAGATGATCCTACATACCCTATATATAAAATTGGAGGATGAATTGCTAAAGCAGGATCTTGCAATATTGGATTCAATCCCAAACCTTCTTTTGGAACCGGAAATATATGGTTAAAAGGATTTGAAGTTTTTAAAACGAATAAAAAGAATCCAATGATTATAAATTGCTGAAATAATAAAGTTAATATTCTATAGGTCTTAGGTTGATACTTTGACTTAATTAAAAATAAAAAAATAAACAAAGTTAATGTTAATAGCCAAAGTAATAGACTTCCTTCGTGATTTCCCCAAGTTCCAGCAATTTTATAAAATAAAGGTTTTGAGGTATTTGAATTATTGAAAACTGTCTCATTACTAAAATCAGAATTAACAAAAGAAACTATCAAGCTTCCAAAGCTAATAAAAACAAGTAAAAACTGTAAGAAGGAAAAAGAAAATATTTTATAATCTACTGTACTAGTATTTCTTAAATTCAGAATTGATATAGGAATTATAGCAACAGAAAAAAATAATCCCAAAATTAAAGAATAATATCCAATTTGACTAGGTAACAATTTATTTTTCTCCCAAAGCTTCTTTTACTTCTGGCGGCATATAATTTTCGTCATGCTTAGCTAAAATTTTTGAGGCTTTTAAATAACTTTTATCTTTCAAATATCCTTCTGCAACAACTCCTTTTTCTTCTTCAAATAAATTCGGAACAGAGCCCTTAAAGCTTACATTAATCTTATTTTTAAAATCTGTAATAATAAAAAAGACTTCATCAGAATTCACTTTTATAGAATTTTTTTCCACCATTCCTCCAACTCTTATCTTTTTTGGGTCAACTTCAGTAAGACTTTTTATTTCAGTAGGAGATAAAAAATAAACTACATTTTTTTCAAGAGATTTTAAAATTAGGTAAACAGATAATATTAGTGAAACAATTATAGTAAGTATGAATATAGCTCTTAATTTAACTTTTTTACCATACATGAATATTTATTAGTTAGATTTTGGATACAAAAGATCGAGTCAATATTTCTCGGTTTAAATTTTCTTCTTTAAAAATTCTTTCTTTTTCTTTATCGTTTATAGAGCTAAATTTGGAAGCAAATTTTTTTTGCTCTTTTAATAATTGTAATTTAATAATCAAATAAAGAAGTGCAAAATTTAATAGAGTAAAAATAAATGCTGACCAAACGTAGAGACCATATCCATTCATTGAAACAATTTCATTAATCATAATCTATCTAATCCTTTATTCTTATTCTTTATCAGTTCCGTATTATATTTCATTAAAAAAATTAATAACGAAAACAGTGCAAATGCCGCAGTCATAATGGCTAATGGAACCAGCATTGATGGATGAATTGAAGTTTTTGATAAAATTTTTACTGAAGCACTTTGGTGAAGTGTCGACCACCAATCAACTGAAAATTTAATTATTGGAATATTAATTGCTCCTACTATCGCAATTATAGATGTTATTTTTATAGATTTTTCTTTAGACTCAAATATTCTCCAGGAAAGTAAATACATTAAATAAAATAAAAATAAAATTAGCATTGATGTAATTCTTGCATCCCATGCCCAAAATGTTCCCCAAGTAGGCTTTCCCCATAAGGATCCAGTTACAAGTGCCACTATTGTAAATACAAAACCTGATGGTGCTAAACTTTTTGAAATTAAGGAAAAATTTTTATTTTTAAAAACAAAAATGGAAAAAGACAAGAAAGCTATCAATGAAAATATTCCCATAGAAATCCAGGCCGCAGGCACATGAACATACATAATTCTAACTGAATGACTTTGTTTGTAGTCCTCTGGAGATAAAATTAGTGCTTCTGTTAAACCTATAGAAAATACAACAACAAATAATAATAAAACATATTTGGGTGCTCTAGATGTAATTAAAAACATTTTATTAGGTTTAAAAAATTTAAGCATAATTATTATCTTATTAAAAAAAAATTGATTTTTATAATGGAAAGTTGTCCCGATCAAGAATGCTGAGGGAGATAATAATTTAAGGGAAACGTTATTTAAGCACTCTTGATCAGAATATGCTCAACTATACTAATTAGTTATGTCTAAGATTTGTAATAATTATGTTTAAAAAATGTCTTTTTTTTCAATTTGAAGGCTTAAAATAACTAGAGCCTTTTCTTCCAGAGAAAATTTCATTAATTAAGGGATGTTTAATTGGTTCGTCTGAGTCATCGGAAAGTAAATTTTGTTCAGATACATAAGCTTCATAAGTAATTTCCTCATTTTCCGCTAACAAATGATAAAAAGGCTGGTCTTTCCTAGGCCTAACATTCTTAGGTATAGATTGATACCACTCTTCAGAATTATTAAATTCAAAGTCTACATCGTAAATTACACCTCTAAATTCAAAGTGTTTGTGTTTAACGATATCTCCAATTGAAAATTTTGCTTTTTGTGTGGCCATGGACTAAATATGGATATTTAATAAAAAAAATCAATAAAAAAATATAAAAGTTTTATTAATCTGTTAATATCTACTTTGTGAATAAATCTTTTGTCAAATTTGCCACAGACTTTGGTCCGCTAGCAGTATTTTTCTTTTATTACTATAATAGTGATAAAAACTTATCAATTGCTATTCCACCTTTTATAATTGCAACATTAATTGCGTTGGCAATAGTTTGGTTCCTAGAAAAAAAAATTCCAATGGTTCCACTTATTGGTGGAATATTAATCACTTTTTTTGGTGGATTAACAATTTATTTTAATAACCCAGTTTTTATTTACATAAAACCGACAATAATAAACATTTTATTTGGACTTGCTTTGCTCTTTGGAAAATATTTTACAAATGAACCAATACTTAAAAAAATTATGGGTAAATCAATTTTTTTAACGGATATTGGATGGGAAATATTAAATAAACGGTGGATGTACTTTTTTTTTATGTTAGCTTTTTTAAATGAGTGTGTCTGGAGAACACAATCAGAGGAGTTTTGGGTTAACTTTAAGGTTTGGGGTTTATTACCAATAACATTTATCTTTACTGCATTTCAAATTTCTTTAATTAATAAACACAAAATAAATGAATAGACACTTAAAATTAGTGGTTAATAATATAAATAATCAAATAGAAGAAAAACAATTTTTTGAAAAAAACGAGCTTAAGATTATTTTAGATCTATATGCTAAGATGGTTTCTGAAGGCTCATGGAGAGACTATGGATTAAATATATCCAGTAAACAAGTCGGTTTTAGTGTTTTTAAAAATGCAGCTGAAAATGCTTTATATAAAATTTGTAAAAACTTTAAGCCAAATAATAAAAACTTAAAATACTTAATCACAGACTCAAGTGGTAAAGTTTTAAAAAATTCATTTGATCTGGAAACTTTAATCAAAAATGCAAATTGGAAAAAATTAAGAAAATGATATAAGCTAGAAATTATTTTGTTTTATTGTTTAATTTTAAAAAAAAAATTATCGTCTTTGACCAAAAAGTCTTAATAACATTATAAATAAGTTAATAAAATCTAAATAAAGAGTTAAGGCACCCATTACTGCTTTCTTACCCATTAATTCACCAGTATCACTTGATACGTACATGTTTTTAATTTTTTGGGTATCATATGCAGTAAGTCCCACAAAAATTAAGACACCTAAAATTGATATGACAAAATCCATCATCGATGATCTCATAAACATGTTAACTAACGAAGCTATAATAATACCAATTAAACCCATCATCAAAAAAGATCCTAATTTTGTAAGGTCTCTTTTAGTTGTGTAACCATAAAGGCTCATTGCTCCAAATGTAATTGAAGTTATAAAAAAAACTCTTGTAATACTTGCACCAGTATAAACTAAAAAAATAGACGATAATGACAGTCCCATTAATGAAGCAAAAATCCAAAACGTAGTTTGAGCTGCTGATCCACTCATTTTATTTATTCTAGCACTCATATAAAAGACTACTCCTAAAGGGGCTAACATAACAATCCATTTAAATCCTGATAAAAAAATCGTATTTCCGAGACTTGTTAATGCTGTAATAGAACCATTTGAATCTGTAACTACTGATAGTTTAAAAAATATTAATGATATAAGTCCGGTCAACAAAATTCCTGAAGCCATATAATTATAAACTTTAAGCATATAGGCTCTTAAGCCTTCATCCATTACTACGGCGGATTGCTGAGATTCTTTTATTTTACTAATTATGTTTTGTTTATTAAAAATCATGACCTATATATAATAGCCTTTTACTATTTATTCAAGATGTCTTAAAAGACTTAAAAAAAATTTAATATTCAATGAATTACAAAAAATTAGGAAATACAGACCTCAATGTAAGCACTATTAGCCTAGGAACTATGACTTGGGGTGAACAGAACACTGAAAAAGAAGGTTTTGAACAGATGGATTATGCTTTAGATAATGGAGTAAATTTCTGGGATACAGCTGAAATTTATGCAATTCCTCCTAAAGAAGAGACCTATGGAGATACAGAAGTAATCATTGGTAATTGGTTTCAAAAAAATAAGAAAAGAAATAAAATAGTACTTGCCTCAAAAGTTGCGGGGCCAATGAGAGCATATGTGAGAGGTGGTGGAAATAATTATGGAGATAAAAAAATTACTGAAGCCTTAGACGAAAGCTTAAGAAGACTTAAAACTGATTTTATAGATCTATATCAATTACACTGGCCAGAACGAGATACAAATTTTTTTGGAAAATTTGGATACGATCACAATGAAGACAATAATGATTGGACAAAATTTGAGGATGTTTTAGGAACCCTTGAAAAATTTATAGATAAGGGTAAAATAAGATATATTGGACTTTCTAACGAAACCGCTTGGGGTCTTGCAAAGTGTTTGGAACTTTCAAAAACAAAAAATCTTCCTAAAATGATGTCAGTTCAAAATCCATATAATTTACTAAACAGGTCCTATGAAGTGGGTTTAGCAGAAATTTCTATTAGAGAAAAAAGTGGACTTCTTGCATATTCACCATTAGCATTTGGATATTTAAGCGGAAAATACCGAAATGGAAAACTGCCCGAAGGTTCAAGAATTAAACTTTTTAAAGATTTTACTAGATATAAAAATGAAAATGGTCAAAAAGCAGTTGAAGAATATTATAAAATAGCGAAAAAATATAATATGGATTTAGCTCAAATGTCATTAAAATTTATTGAAATTCAACCCTTTGTAACAAGCGTAATTATAGGGGCTACTACAATGGATCAGTTGAAAATAAATATAGAAAGTGTAAATGTTAATCTATCAAATGAAATTATTAAAGAAATCAATGAAATTCAAAAAATATACCCAAATCCATGCCCATAACTAAAAAAACTTTAATTATATTATTTATGTTACTTTTTACAAATCCATTAATTGCTGAAGAGGTAAAAAAAATGGGAAAACACAAGGATTGGGAAACTTACATTATCAAAAGTGAAAAAGGGAAAGTTTGTTTTGCCCAGTCAAAACCAGTTTTGCAAGCTCCAAAAACAAGTGAAAGAGAAGCAAGATTATTTGTAACTTTTAGACCTGGTGAAAAAGTTACCGACGAGATAAGTGTTACAGCCGGTTATAATTTCAACACTCAAAATTCAATAATGGCTAGATCTGGAAAATTTAAATATATATTTGATATTTCACAAGAAGGATTTGCCTGGATGGCCGATAATCAAAAAGAAAAAAAAATGATTAGAACTATGAAAAAAGGATCAAGAATAATGATCTCTGGTTATAATCAAAAGGGATCTCAAACCATTGACCACTACTCTTTGCTAGGTTTTACTAAAGCTTATAAAGCTACGAGGGCAAACTGTAGCTAAATAAATGAAACCCAAAAAAAAAATTGTACTAGCCTACTCAGGTGGATTAGACACATCTATAATTTTAAAATGGCTACAAGAAAATTATAATACCGAAGTTATTTGTTATACAGCTGATGTTGGACAAAAAATTGATAGAAAAAAAATAATCAATAATGCTAAAAATTTAGGCGTTAAAAAAATTATTATACAAGACTTAAAAAATACTTTTGTAAAAGATTATGTATATCCGATGATTAGAGGCCATGCTGTTTATGAAGGTTCTTATCTGTTAGGAACTTCAATAGCTAGACCACTAATCGCAAAGGATCAAATAAGAATAGCAAAAAAATTTAAAGCTTATGCAGTTTCTCATGGCTCAACAGGAAAGGGTAATGATCAAATAAGATTTGAACTTGGCTATCACTACTTTGGACCAAAAATAAAAGTTATTGCGCCATGGAGAATATGGAATTTAAAATCAAGATCAGATTTAATTAATTATGCAAAAAAAAATAATATTTTAATACCAAAAGACAAAAAAGGAGCGCCTCCTTTTTCTATCGATGATAATTTATTTCATACCTCCACAGAAGGCAAAGTTTTAGAGAATCCAATAAACTCTGCACCAGAATTTATCTTTCAGAGATCAAATTCTCCAGAAAGAGCACCAAACAAAGCGACTTATGTTTCCATAAGTTTTAAAAATAGTGATCCAATAAGTATTAACAGAAAAAAACTATCACCTTCAAGACTTTTAGATAAACTAAATCATCTTGCTGGTAAAAATGGAGTCGGTCGAGTTGATTTAGTTGAGAATCGATTTTTAGGTATTAAATCTAGAGGAGTTTATGAAACACCTGGTGGTACATTATTATTGATTGCGCATAGAGCAATTGAATCAGTTTGTTTGGATAAAGAAACTATGCATAAAAAAGATGCAATCATGCCTAGATATGCCGAACTTATTTACAATGGTTTCTGGTATTCTAAAGAAAGATTTAAGTTACAAAAAATTATTGATAGAAAAAAAAATAAAATAAATGGTACGGTCAAACTAAAGTTATATAAAGGAAATGTAATAATTATATCTAGAAAAACTAATAGTAAAGCTTATTCACTAAAAAAAGTTTCTTTCGAAGAAAATAAAACTTTTAATAAAAGAAATGTGGAAAAGTTTATTAATTTTCAAAAACGAAAACTTCGATAATGTATTTTATAGAAGCATTTAAATTATAAATTTTAACTTATCTAGAACATTTCTTCGAACAGTATTTTACTGAATTCCAATTTAATTTCCATTTTTTTCGCCAATTAAAAGATCTTTTACAAATAATACAAATCTTAAATGGTAAATTTTGTTTTTTCATTAAAAGGTATTATCTTTAATAAACTTATCGGCTTCTGACAAAATTAATTGTTTTCTCTCTTTTTTCATCTTATCAAAGATTCTCACCATCATTGAAAGTCTTGGATTTTTAATAAAAAATTTTCTATTTCTATCAATGAACCTCCAATATAATCCATCCATTATATTACACCATTCACCTTTTTTAAAATCCATCATTTTTAAAATATAACTAGAGCCACAAATGTAAGGTTTTGTTGCAAAGATTCCTCCATCGCTAAATAAGCCCATGCCATATACATTCGGCACCATTACCCAGTCAGATGAATCTACAAACATCTCCATAAACCATTTATAAACATAAGTCGGTTTTACTTCACAAAGATTCATTATATTTGATAGAATCATCAAACGTTCTATGTGATGAGACCAACCATAATCTAAAGCATTTTTAATTGCATAATCTAGTGGGGGCAAACCTGTCGTTCCTTCATACCAAGATTTTTTCATTTTTCTATTTTGTTTAAAGAAATTTCCTGTTTCCATTTCACTGGAGTAATTTTGGTAAATTCCACGCATGAATTCCCTCCAGCCAATTACCTGACGAATATAGCCTTCAAGTGAATTCATTCTGACTTTATTTATTTTGTGATAATCTAAAATTTTTCGTATGATGAATTCAGGTGTTATTAAGCCTATATTTATATAAGGGCTTAATGCACTGTGAAATAAAATGTTATTTTTTTGATTAACAGCATCCTCGTAATCACCAAATAAATTTAATTTCTCCTTTATAAAAAAATTTAAAAGTTTTACAACATCATCATATTCTGTAGCCAACCAAAAATTTTTAGTACTTCCTGGGTGATCTTTAAATAGTTTTTCAATAATAGGTTTTAATTTTTTTGTATGATTTGTTTCATTTAAATTTGGAAACTTGGGCAATAATATATCTTTTGGTAACTTATTTCTGTTATCTTCATCAAAGCTCCATTTACCCCCAATGGGAGTTCCATCTGCACCCATTAATATTCCTGATTTTTTACGAACTTCCTTATAAAAAGTTGCCATGAAAGGTTTATTCGACTTTTCTAGATAATTTTTAAATTCTTTTCTGGAATTTAAAAACATTGGAGTTTGGATAATATTCCATGTAATTTTTTCTTTTTTTAAAAAGAGTGAAATTTTTTTTTCAAAAAACTTATCTTCAACTTCAAAGCTTGAAATATTTTTTATTTTTTTTTTTTTAATAACTTTTTTTAATTTTTCAAAATAATCATCTTTAAATTCTTTATTTTCAATTTTTAAATAATCTAATTTAAATTTATTTTTTTTAAGAGTGTCCGCGTAAGATCGCATGGATGATAAAAAAAACAATATTTTTTGTTTATGGTGTTTTTCATAGGAGCATAAGCCATAGTCCTCTGCCATAAAGAACTGGTGATCTTTTTTGAAACTGGTGAGATATTTTAATGGAAATAATTGATTTCCAAGTATAAAAAATAGGTTCATAATTGATCTTAATTTGGATATATAAAAAAATTATCTTCTTGGATCTTTTATTTTTTGAATTTTATCTAGCACGCCTGTCAACTTTACACTTATATAGACTATATACACAAGGGTAAAGCCCAAGGCCATTGTTGATAGAATTGTATAAACTGCGGCTAAAATTTTTTCTGAGAACCAATTCTCAATATCTGAGTTAGAAAAATATAAAATATTCCAAAATATAAAGAAGAAAATTTCATATACTATAATAATTTTAAATACCGGTCGCATAATTTTGGCTCCTTATATATGCAATAATAATGTAGAGTATGCTACAAATTGACTTAAAAAAATTCAAGTAAAAAATAAATTCGTAGTTAAATATAACTAAATAAATTTTATGTCAAAAAAATATCTCATATTTGGTGCAACTGGCTCGATAGGATCTAGTTTGTCAGAGCAACTAACAAAATCTGGACATGATGTTCATCTGGTTGCAAGAAATAAAGATCATGTAAAAAATCTTTCAGAAAGATTAGGTTGCAGTTTTTCTGTTGCTGATGTTTTAGAAGATAGATTTATTGAAAAAGTAAAGACTGATATTACTGACATAAAAGGTATAGCATACTGTATAGGTTCAATTGACCTAAAACCATTACGAACAATTACTGAACAAGATTTTAATAAATGTATGAAATTAAATCTTTATTCTGCAGTAGAAGCTATCAAAG
>MDSV01130738.1_pt1 | contig 11190 bp, 11 predicted proteins | sample 810851 | NCBI WGS metagenome assembly MDSV01 (sample SAMN05326640, study PRJNA326480) | marine metagenome | isolation source: seawater | place: Atlantic Ocean: North East | collected 2012 | reverse complement strand
TAATTTATTTTTACAAATGCAAATTTTTCTATTAATGATAGTTTGAAGCATGTATTTCTTTGTCATTTAATATTGAGAATTAATGTATAGTATACATTTACATGAAAAAAAAAATTAATCAAATTTTTGATAATACAATTAATAAAAAAAATTATTTATTAGTAAGTTTAATTATCGTTAGTCTTTTAATTAGGATATTAACTGTATATTTCACTAAAGATAGCCATATTGAGCATGAGTGGAGCGTTTTATTAAAAAATTTAATTGAACATAAAAGTTATTCGCTTCTTAGCTTTAATGGAGAATTAGTTCCGAGCGTTTTAATGCCTCCTCTGTATGCCTTTTTTCTTTATTTTATTCACACAATTTCTTTTTTAAAGGAAAGCTATTTTTTGCATTTAGTATTTTTTATCCAAATACTTTTATCTACTTATTCTGTCTATTTATTTTATCAAATTAATCAAAGTTTTTTTTCAAATAAATTTTCAATTTTAAATTCGTTTATTTTTTCTATCATACCATTGAACGTTTATATTTGTGGTCAAATTACTTCTGGAAATATACAACTTTTTCTTTCACTATTATTTATAAAATTATTGTTTGATCTCATAAAAAATAAAACACAAAAAAATTTTATTTTATTCTCAATAGTTTCTGGATTATTAATTTTGTCAAGAGGAGAATTTATAATAATTTTTGCTTTTACATTGTTTTTTATTTTTATAAATAAAAAAATAGATTTTATAAATTTAATAAAAATAATGATTATAGTTCTCTTAGTTATATCTCCTTATGTTATTAGAAATTATATTCATTTTAATCAAATCATAGTCGTAAAATCTTTAGGTTATAATTTGTGGAAAGGAAATAATCAGTTGTCTAAAGTTGAAGGATATGGAAAATTTGAAATAAATGAGTTTAAAAATCTTTATGATAAAGTTAAAAACATTAATGAAGACAAATATTATGAGATTAACTGGGATAATATATTTTTAAGTGAAGCTCAAAATAATATAGAAAAAAGCCCACCCATATATGCAAAGTTATTTTTAAAAAAATTATTTTCTTTTTATTTTATTGACTTAGAGTCAAGCTATCCGAATTATTATAATTTTTTCCATATTTTTCCAATTATTATTTTATCATTATTATCTTTTCCAAGTTTGATTATTTTTTTCAGAAATAATAAGTTTGAAAATAAATATCTAGGTTTATATTTCTTTTTATACCTTTTAATATTTTCTATATTTTTTATTTTACCGAGATATAAGTTAGTTATTTTACCTGTCCAAGTTATTCTAGTAGGGTATACTTTAAGCTATATAGTAAAAAAGATACGAAAAAGTTAATTTATTTTATAAGCAATAAAAGCTCTGCTTCCATATCCATAATCAAAAATTCTTCTAAATAAAATTTCAGGATATTTTTTTCTAAAATCCGCAAAAGCTCCATACTCTCCTTTATTTTTATCTCCTTTATAAAATACGAAATCGTCAAATAAAATTATTGTTCCTTCTTGTATAGATGGTTTAATAAATTCAAGCGCCAACCTTGTTGATTCCTTTAAATCGCAATCAATTAAAACTACTCTTGCTTTGTTAATACCTAAGTCATTGGTAGTTTTATTTTTTATAGTATCTTCAAAGAAACCCTTAACAATTCTCATTTTTTGTCCCTTTGAACATTTTTCAATGTTTTTTAATATTTTTTTCTCATCAACGGAAAAAATATGATCTTCGAAACGTGGATTTTTATCATCTTCATTAATTTTTCCAAATCCTTTAAAGGAATCAAATCCAATAAATTCACAATTAGTTTTTCCAAATATTTTTTCTATTTTTATGTTTATCTTCATTGCGAAATTGAAAGAACTTCCAGTGAATATTCCAAATTCTAAATAGTTTCCATCAGTTAAGTCGTGCGCTGTAATATACATTGCTTTTTTAATAGCTTGATATTTAGCAAGGGTAAATTCTAAATAAGGAGGGATAAATGAAAATAAACTTGCTACAAAGTTTTGTATAAATAAATTATTTTTAATTATTTTAAGTAAGTTCATTTTTTTATTATAACTTATTGTTTTATTTGCTTATAAAACATAATAAAAATATATTATTATATTATTATATATTTAAAGTAATGAAAAAAAATATCTATTATAGATTTACTGCCGCTATTCTTATTTTATTATCTATTTCATCTTTTTTTATTGGTTTTATATATGGAGAAAATTCTGCGGGTGCAGGCGGTCTCATACTAGGTGACTTTCCTACATTTTGGAAAAATTTACAAATTTTTTTAAATAATGACATAACAACTGCATTAAATTTTACAAGTGATCTTGACAGCGGTTACCAGAGCAGCAGAACACCATTGCTATATATATTGCATGCATATTTGAATCCTTTTGTAGAAAATAAAGTTTTTTTTTTTAGAAGCGTTTTTATTATTTCTTTAACAGGGCCTATCTTATTTTATTTCTGTCTAAAGCAAAAATTTAAAGGGCATGATAATTTATTACTAATTTTAGTTTCTAGTATTTTATTTTTAAGTCCTTATTTTAGAACAAGTTCATATTGGGGCCTAGAGGAAAATTTTTCAATTATATCGTTGCTATTTGCTTTTTTATTTTTTGATAAATTTTTATCAAACCATGATGAAATGAAAGACAAATATTTATTATTTTTAACGATATTATTTAGCAGTCTTTGTTTATACTTTGATCAAAAGTTTATAATAATTCCTGTAATTTGTTTTTTTACGATCATTTTTTCATCTAAATCTTTTACGTTAAAAATTTTTTCTGTATTTTTATATTTTATTTTTTCTTTGCCATATATTTATTTAATTTTACTTTGGGGGAATATAATTCCATCACAAGATGCTGGCCTGAGAGGAATAGGAGATAAGATATACTTGTCTCATATAGGATATGCTTCAACTATTATTTCTTTTTATTTGTTTCCACTTTTATTTTTTAAAAAAGATAGTTTATTTATTTTATTAGAAAATTTTTTTAAAAATAAAAAGAATCTTTATTTTTTATCGTTGTTTTTTATTTATCTATTATATCTATTAATTTTTTACGATTATGACAATGAACGTAGTTTAGGTAAGGGCATTGTTCACAAGACAGCTATTTTATTTTTTCAAGAAAATTATCTTCAAAGGATATATATATTTTTTTCCTTTTTTGTTTCGTGGTTAATACTTTTAATTTATTTAAATAATAATTTAAAAGATAAATTAATTATAATTTATTTTTTTCTTCTTTCAATTATAGGATTTCCAATACTTCAGGAATACTTTGATCCACTAATTATTTTAATGGCTTTCACCTTTTTTGGATCAAAATTATTCATTAATTATAAAAATTCTATATTTCTTTTTATCTATTTATCAATTTTATTAATATCTTCAAATATTTACTACTACAATTTAATTAATTAGAAATTAAAAAAAATAAAATTTATAAGTAGCGAAGTTTAGTTATAAAAATTCCAAAAAGCATTTTAATAGGATCCCAAAATAAATTTAATTTACTATCTTTTTTATGTACCCATTTTACAGGCAATTCTTTAATTTTAACTTTTTTTGATTTTAGTAATAAAACTATTTCTAAATCATGGTCAAATCCGTAATTTTTAATTTTTGCAAACACGATTTTAGCTATTTTTTTTTTATATAATTTAAATCCGCACTGGGTGTCTCTTATTTTTATATTTAAAATTGTTGAAATTATAAATCTCATAATATTACCAAGTATATTTCTGAAAAAGTTCTTTTTAACAATTGATTTCTCATGAGTCCTGGAGGCAAAATAAACTGCATCATTTAAGTTAATTAATTTTTTTTTTAACCAATCTGATAGTTGAAAAAGAGAAACGGACATATCAATGTCTGTTGTAAGGATCCAATCGTATTTAGCTTCTTTTACGGCCAATTTTAAAGCTCCTCCTTTTCCTAAGTTTTTTTTAGATTTTACAACTTTAACTTTATTTTTTTTTTTTAAATCTAAAATAAATTTTTTAATCATTTTGTATGAATTATCTTTGCTTCCATCATCTACAAAAATAATTTCAGTTTTAAATTTTTTTTTCTTTTTTAAGAAACTTTTAATATGATTAAAACTTGATTTTAATCTCAATTCTTCATTAAAAACAGGGAAAATTATTGATAAAGATTTAATCATAATATAAATTAGCTATATCAAGTTCACATGATAAACTTTTTATTAAAAAATCCAAGTCTTTACAGGTTTTATCAAAAAACAGTAAGAGCTAAGTACAGCGAATATGATTTTTTTAAATTCATTTTTAAACAAAATAATTTTAAAAATATAAGAATGTTAGATATATGCTGTGGAGATGGATATATTTTGGAACATGTAAATGAATTTGTTAGCGAGTATATGGGTTTAGATAATAATGATAAATATTTACAACAGTGCAGAAACCGTTGGAAAAAATTTAATTTTATCAACCTTGAACTTAATGATAAAGCAAACACAGATCGATTATTAGAATTTAAGCCAAATTTTATTTTTATCAATGGAGCCATTCATCATCTCGATACTCCAACGGTGAAATCAATCAATCATTTTATTAAAAGTAATTTTTCAGAATGTCATTTTTTATCTGTAGATCCCGTGAAGCATAATAATGCTTTATTAAATAAAATAATGATTATGTTAGACAGAGGAAAATTTATAAGAAATAAATCTGAATATGAGGAATTAATGAATTCATTCGAATCATTTATTGTAGATGATTTTTATAAAATGAAGTTTCAAAACATATTTCATTACAAAAATTTTGATCTTAAAGAACTTTACACAAAATGGAAAAAAGAAGTTTCCTAGGGGAAAACTTTATATAATGTCAATAAACTTAAGCAATGTTAAAGTCGAAATAGTTTTGCCAAACTATAATTCAGCTCCATATTTAGAAGAGACAATTAATTCAATATTAAATCAAACTTTTGAAAATTGGAACTTAACCATAGTTGATGGAAATTCAAATGATGAAACCCAACAAATATTAAAAAAATATATTAACCATAAAAAAATAAATATAATATTTTTAAAAAAAAATAAGAAAGCTGGTTTTTGTCGAAATTTAGCAATACGACAAACTAAATCAGATTATATTGCTTTTATAGATTCAGATGATTTGTGGGAAAAAGATAAACTTTTCAAGCAATTAAATTTTATGATAAAAAATAAATATTCTTTTACTTATACGAACTATCAACCCTTTATAGGTGATAAAAAAGAAAAAAAATTCAAAGAGATAGTTCCAGAAAATTTCTTTACTTTTGAAAAATTTATTAAAAATACATCAATCGCAACTAGCACCATGATTATTAAAAGATCTATAATTGATAATATAAAATTTACCAATACTAAAATTTGTGAAGATTATTTTTTTAAGTGCCAAATTTTAAAAAAAGTTCATTATGCATATTGCTTATCTGAAAATTTAATGAAATATAGGATTACAAGGGGTTCATTACAAAGTAATAAAGTACGAAATCTTTATTGGATTTGGTATATAAATAAAAATTATAACAAAATGATTCTATTAAAAAACTTTTGGTCAATATTTTGTATTTCAATTAATTCAATAAAAAAATATGGATTTAAATAATTTAATTTTATTTTTTTTTTTAGTTATTTTTGGTTTATTTTTTTATAAATATTTTTCATTATTTTTAAATAAATTTAATTCAAGACTTTTCATAGATGATGAGTTTAAAAAACCACAGGCTTTCCACGATATTTCGATTTCCACGTATGGAGGAGTAGGAATATTTATTTCCTTTCTTATTTTATGTTTTTATTTATTTTTATCAAAGCAAGTAATTTATTATGAGTATTTATCGTTTTGCACATTATTTTTTATTCTTGGTTTAACAGATGATTTGAAATTTGATTTAAAGCCAAAATTAAGATTGCTTATAATGATTATTTTTTTAATCATCTTGGTAATAACAAATGACTTTTATGTTGAGAATACAGGTATTGAATTTTTAAATAGGTTTTTAGAAATTGATATTTTTGCATTATTTTTCATTTGCCTATGTTTTCTGTTTGTAATCAATGGTAGCAATTTAATTGATGGATATAATGGGTTACTCAGTGTCCATGCTTTAATCATTTTAATTAATTTATTCTTTGTAAATTATTTTGGAGGAAATAATGATTTAGCTTTATTAATATTTTCTATAATATTAATTGTAGTTGTATTTCTTAAATACAATTTTCCTAAAGCTCAACTATTTCTAGGAGATAGTGGTTCGTACCTTCTTGGTTCCATTATTGCTATTTCAGCAATCAAAACTAGTATAGCGAATCCTTTAATATCACCTTTTTATTTTTGTATTTTGTTATTTTATTTATTTTTTGAAGTTTTTTTCTCATTTATAAGAAAAATTGTTAGAGAAAAAAGATCACCACTTTTTCCAGATAATAAACATTTGCATATGTTGATTTACAAATACTTGATTAAAAAAAATAAAAATAAATTAAAAAGTAATTATTCTGTATCTTTAATTTTAAATTCAATCTATTTGATTATGATAATACCTCCAATTTTTATGATGAAAAATGGAATGTTTTGTAAATATTATTCAATTTTATTATTTGCAGCTTATTTATTTTCTTATAAAAAAATTTCTGAAAAAATTAAATGAATCATTTGGTAATAATTAATAATGAAAAAGTATTTAAAGAAAATAAAAATTTCTACTGTGATAATCTTGATTTGAAGATTTTACCAGAAGAACTTAATAATTATTATAAAGTTCAATATATTGTTAGAAGTTCAAGTAAGAAAAAAGATCAAAAAATTAATTTAGAAAATGTAAAACCTTCCTCAAATATTTTTAAATTTATTTATTTTATCTATAAGACTTTTAAATTTCCAAACGCAAGTTATTTATTAATATCAATAACCCCTTACACTTTTTTTTCATTTTTACTTTTATTTTTATTTAGAAAAAAAATATTTATTTATTTATTTAGCAGTGGTCACGAAGAATATAAGTATATTCTTGGAGGTTGGGCAGTATGGATTTATCATTTTATGTATAAATTGGTTACTGCAAATTCCAAGGTTATTGTTTGCCATGAGAGATTATATGATAAAAATAAGTCCCAACTTGTTTATATATCAAGGTTAGATGATGAATGGTTCAGGGACCATAAAGAACCTTTATTAGATAAAATTAGATTTTTGTATGTGGGCAGAATGAGTCCAGAAAAAGGGATTTTTGATTTTATAAAAATGTTTGAAAAAAAAGAATTAGAAGCTGAATTTTCAATTGTGGGTAATTCTGAAAAAGATAATACTTCTAATAAAAATATTAAATTTCTTGGCTATGTCGCGGATCCAAAATCTCTTATTAATATTTATGATGAACATAATATAACCGTACTGCCATCTTATACAGAAGCTACCCCTTACGTTGTTGATGAGTCTCTAGCAAGAAAAAGGCCAGTTATCATATTTGAGGATATCGAATACATAATAAGAAACAAAAAAGGAATATTTGTTTCAAAAAGAGATATCAATTCATTTAAAGAAAAAGTGAAATATATAATGAAGAATTACAAAGAAATACAAAAAAACATGGAAAAAAATGTACTACCGACTAAAAAGGGTATGATAAAACAAATTTCTGACATTATTAAAACAGAAAATTTAAAAACGTGAAATCTTTTAAAAAATTTAATTTAAAATTATTTTTTTAGTTATATGAAAAAAGGCAGATATTTAATAACAGGGTGTGCTGGCTTTATTGGCTCGAATCTAGTAAAAAAAATTTATAAAAAATATAACTTAATTTTAGTCGATGATCTTTCCGAGGGATCAGCATCCAATTTACCAAAAGAACTAAGAAAAAAATTAATAAAAAAAAAGATCCAAGATATAAAAAAACTGAAAACAAAAAAATTAGATGGAATTTTTCATCTAGCGGCTCAATCTTCAGTTCCTTTTTCTCTTAAAAATTTTTATAAAAGCAGCGTAAATAATATTGAAAGTTCATTAAAAGTATTTGAATTTTCTAAGCAATTTTCAGCTCCAATTGTTTATGCTTCGTCTTCCGCCGTGTATGGAAATTTACCCTTAGGAAATGATCATAAAGAAAAATTTTCAATAACATCACCTTATGCTCAAGATAAATTAAGTGCTGAACATTATGCAAAATTAGCATTTGAAATTTTTAATGTATCTTCTGTTGGGCTTAGATTATTTAATGTTTATGGACCTGGACAAAAATCCAATAGTCCATATTCTGCTGTTATTCCAATATTTATAAATAGAATGCTAAAAAAGCTTCCTGTAATTATTAATGGAGGTTTTCAAACTAGAGATTTTATTTATGTTCAAGATGTTATCCAGATCATTTTAATGTCAATGAGTAAAATTCAAAAACAAAAAAATTTTTTAATTTTTAATTTAGGTACTGGACGTTCAATAAAAATAGATTTTTTGTTCAAGTTAATTAAAAAGAATATTGGCGTTAATCCAAAGACAATAAGGAGAAAACTTGATAAATTTGATCCTAAAAAATCAACAGGAACGTATAAAAAAATATATAAATATTTAAATCTAAAAAAAAATAATTTTACCAAATTAGAAAATGGTCTTATTAAAACTATTGATTCTATGAAATAAGGTTATTAATGAAAACTTTTGATTGGATAATTGTTGGTGGTGGCATAGCAGGAATTTCTTTATCTGAAATTTTGACTAGAGAAGGGCATTCTGTAGCTTTAATTGAAAAAAAAAATAAACTAGCATCTGTTACTACTAGAGAATTTCATGAATGGTTTCATACAGGATCTTTATACACTTTACTTAAAGATGATATGAAAACTTTAAAATATATTCTAGGATCTTTGGATGATCTTTTAGAATTTTATTCCTCTTTTTCAAAAATGAATCTACAACCTTCTGAAAATGGCTTGAAAATTAACGATGTTGAAAAAGGATGGTTTAGTCCAAATTATATTAATTTTAAATACAAATTAAAAAATAGAAAATTAATCCTACCTTGGCTATATATAATAGCAAGATCGGCGGCTCTCATAGATGGAATTAAAAAACATGATTGGCTAAGGCGTAGAGCTGGTATTTTAGAAAGTGTTACTTCAGAATACTATTCACCAATTGTAAAAAATTTTTTTAAAATATTAATGAGTAACGAGAAGTTTTTTAAAATTAAAACTACAGATTTCACTACAAACTCTAGATACTTGCTAAGAGACATGGTTGCTACAGCTATAAAGAATGGTTTAGAAATTTTTACAAATAATGAACTTTTAGAAATAAAAAGTTCAAATAATGCTATAGTAGCAAATTGCTCAAATGGTGATTTTGAAGGAAAAAATATGGCTGTATGTTTGGGAGGAGAAATAGAAAAATTTAGTGATTTAAAAATAAATAAATCATATGCGCCTATAGCAGTAGTTAAAAATGTCAAACCAGAAACAGAATCATTTGTTGAACTAGATATTTTTAAAAAAAATTGTATAAATATTGTTACAAAAGGAAAAACCTTCGGTTTAATTGGGGGAATTAGTCTATCAAAAAAGCATGAAGTTCAAAAATATTTTGATTTTATGATAAATGAACATAAAAAAATCAATCCAGAAATTCAAGTTCTTGAGAAATACATAGGTATTAAGAACGAAATATCTAAAAAAAAAGAAAATAGAAATTATTTATTTCATATAAATCCATTAAAAAAATACAAAAATGTTTGGTCAGTAATCCCAGGGAAGTTTACTCTTGCGTTTAGCTTGGCTCCTGAATTTTATAGATTGGTTTATAATAAAAATCCAAGAAAATTTTTTAACACAACTGTTGATTCAGGAGATTTTTCTCATTTAATTGAAGAAACTGTTTGGGGAGAAATACAAAAAAAGGAATAAAGTATGGGAACTATAAAACTACCAAAAAATGCAATTGATTTTTTTAAAAGCAATCAAAACAAAATATTTGATTCTGGAAATCTTGCCGAGGGACCGTGGAATGAAAAATTATCAGAAAAAATAAAATCTATTTGTAATGTAAAAAATGCCATTTGTGTTAATTCAAATGGAAGTGGGTTAGTTGGTTTATTATTAATCTACAAAGAATATTATGGAAGAACAGATGTTATGATTCAATCAAATACAATGTATGGAGTAAAAACAATTACAAAAACTGCAGGTTATAACCTTGTTGATTTTATAGACTGTCAACTTGAAACATTAATGCCGAGTTTTAATGATTTAAAAAAAGCAGTAGATCGTTATAAAGGTGAAATTAAAAAATTGGTTATTCTATTAAGTGATATTGGAGGAATAATAAATCCCGATATTGAAAAAATTGCAAAATTTTGTAAAGAAAAAGATATTATTTTATTAGAAGATGCTGCTCACAGTTTTGGATCAAATTTAAATAAAAAATTTTCAGGAACATTTGGTAATGCAGGCGTCTATTCTTATTATTCAACAAAGGCAATTTTTGCTGGCGAAGGAGGAGTCGTGGTAACAGACGACAATAATATTGGAAATTTAATGAAAGATTTTATTGCTTATGATCGATTTAAACAAAAAATGGAAATTGGATTTAATATTCGTTTGCCTGAAATACAAGCTTTAATGATTTATTCGGTTGTTAATGAGTATAAAGAAATAATAAAAAATAAATTTAATATTGCTAAAAAATATATAGAGTCATGCAATTCTCGTAATATAAAATTTATCAATCAAAATGAAAAATTCAATGTTGGTAATTATTATAAGTTTACAATTATCTCTCCAGAAAAAAATATTTCTGATTTGCTTCCAAAAATAAAAACAACTACTTCAAAAGTTTACGAATATTCTTTAGGAAATAGTAAAGAAATTCCAGGAAAGCATATATGCCTGCCTATTTGGTTTGATCTTGAAGAAAAGATTTCAGATAAAGTTATTAATGAAATAAAAGAATCTTCGGGCGTGTAGTTCAGTGGTAGAACGCTACGTCGACATCGTAGAGGTCGCTAGTTCGATCCTAGCCACGCCCACCATTTTAGGTATTTACAAAAAACTTTAAAGAATATATACCCTATGTGCCGGCGATTATTGCGAAGGGGCCATACCCGATCCCATTCCGAACTCGGAAGTCAAGCCCTTCAGCGCCGATGGTACTTTGT
>MDSV01228642.1_pt1 | contig 11191 bp, 1 predicted proteins | sample 810851 | NCBI WGS metagenome assembly MDSV01 (sample SAMN05326640, study PRJNA326480) | marine metagenome | isolation source: seawater | place: Atlantic Ocean: North East | collected 2012 | reverse complement strand
TTCGTGCAGAGCGCGCGCGTCAGGGTGGTCACGCGCCCAAAGGCGTGGACCAGCGCGTCGACGTGCACCTGGAGCGGGTCGCGGTGCTCCATGAGCTGCGCCACGGCCGGCGAGAGCGGCGCAAGCACCGACGTCAGGCACGAGAACGGCAGCGCGCGCAGCGGCAGCTTGTTCGAGCGCGAGAGCCGGTCCAAGTGCTGCGCAAAGCCCTTGGTATACTCGATGTCGGCCACGCTCCACGAGCGGTCGGTGTCGAACAGGTTGAGCCGGCGCATCGCCGTCTGGACAAAGGGCATGTACGGCGCGCAGTAGAAGGCCGTGTCCTTGTGCGCCAGCCGGTTGGGCCGCGCCTTGGGGCGGAGGTAGTGCTCGAGCAGCACGCGCGCGACCGCCGCCGCCGCGAGGCGCGCGCGGTGCAGCCCGCTGTGCACGAGCTCGGCGCGCTGCATGGCGTACACGAGCGCCACGCCGCCGTACCCGCCGTCGCCCGTGTGGGCGAGCGTGTAGAAGGACAGAAGCTCCGCAAACGTGCCGAGCGCGAGCAGGCTGGACGCCTCGGCGGCCACGCCGATCTGGCCGAGCGTGTGCGCAACGCCTTCGGGCCGGCGCCCGGCGGCCACCGCCTCGACCGCCTGCCAGTTGCGCCCGCCGGCGTCGCGCGCGGAGATGGCGCGCACCGCCAGCGACGCGCTCGGCAGCGCCGACGTGGCCAGCATGTCCACGGGGCGAAGGCTGCGCTGCACGACGCCGAGGAAGGTCGTGGCAGCCTCGGCGTTCCAAGCGGGCATGCTAAAGTACACCTGCACCGTGTGGCACTCGTTGTTCCAGATGCGCTGCCCGCTCATGTCGAACAGCTTGGTCATGCGCTGCATCGTGGCACGCGCCACGTTCACCGAGAGCGTGACCATTTTGGTGTCGTCGAACGTCTCGACGACGGGAACGGGCTTGGGCTGCAGCACGGTCGAGTTGCCGAACGCCTGCACCGTGTGGTTGGGGAACTCGATGATCTGCGGCATGATCCGCACGAGCTGCTGCGGCGACTCGGGCAGGCCCGCGTTCCACTCGGCTGCGCGGGGCACGACGAAGACGCCGAGCCGCATCGACGCCTGGTTGCGCTCCCTTGCGTCTTGGAAGGGCGGCGAGTGCGCGTCCATGAAGCGCAGCAGCATCGTGTCCTGGTCGACCGTGCGATCCCACGGCACGCCGAGCGCGAGGCACACGGCGTCGCGGCACCACTCACGGTGGCGTTCGGCCTGTGCAAGCTGGGTCGGATCGACCGGGGCTCGGACGAGGCGCTGGTACCACCGCTGGCGCTTTTTGAGCACCGCCTTCACGCGCGCAGGCTCCGCGTCGGCGCGGGCCCTGACGACCTCCGGTTCGTACGACCCGATGATCTGCGTGTGCAGCCGGTCGAGCATATCTTCGTAATCGTACAGGTACTCGTCTGAGCTGGCCACGCGCTTCGTCATGTTTGCGGCGCTCTCGACGCGCTTGACGTTCCACGTGGCGTTCGCCTGCCCCACCTCAAAGTTGGCCTTGTTCACCGCGCGCGTCCGCTTGCCAATCCCCTCGACGCGCTTCTTGTCGTTCTTGTCGTACGTCCCCCTGGCCTTTGCGCGCCGCGTCGCCTCGTCCGTGCTCGCTTTGGCAATGCGCGCGTTGGCCTTGTCGATTGCCGCGTTGGCCGCGGCCCTCGCCGCGTCGGTGTTGGCGTTGCGCCGTCGGTCCTGCGCCCGGCCGAGCGCGTCCCGCGCCTTTTGCAGCTCGTTCCGCTTCGTCTTTGTGATGTCATCCATGCGGTCCTGCAGCTTCTCCCACGCGTCGGCGCGCCGCTTCTTGGCGTCGTAGAGCCGCGTGCGACTCTTCACCAAGGCCTGCTTCTTCCGTTCGAGCGCCTGCTTCGCCGCGCTTTCCGACGTCTGCGCGGTGAAGAACCTCCGCTCCTTTGCGTAATTCTTGACGGGGTCGTCCGAGACGTCGGGCTCCGCCTGGGACATGCGCATCATGGTCAGCTTGTCGTAGGCGTCGCCGATGATCGAGCCGTTGTTCGTGTCCATGACGAGCGTCGAGTGGTTGCGCATCCACGAGCCTATGGCGGAGGGCAGCGCCTTCATCCGCAGCCGCAGGCACTCGGCCGCGTGCGCAATCTTCTGCATGTTCTCGTCGTGCCCCGCCGCAATCCAGCCGGCGTCGATGCCGTTGAGGCGCGGCGCGGCGATGTAGATCGTGGGCCCGACGCGCCCGTCGCGCTCCTTGATGCGGATGACGTACGAGAACTCGGTGCGCGAGTTGGCCAGCGTCAGCGCGTCCATGCCCGCGGTGCTGATCGTGTTGCCCGTCAGCTGCAGGCTGCCGGGGTAGTGCTCCAGGTCAGCGCCCTGTGTCAGGTCCTGCTGGATGCTGTACCGACCCGTCACCACGTCGGGGCGGTTGGCCTCGTTGCCCTTGGTGGCCCGCGGCCCGCTGCCCTGCTGCAGCCACTCGAGGAACGCGGCCTCGGCGCGCCAGTCGGTGTCCCTCATGTCAATCACCGAGAGGCCGACCGTCTGGTCCGTGCCGTTGATCAGCGAGCCGTTGGCGCGCGTCTCGGCGATGCGCCGCAGCACGCGCGGCAGCTCGCTGATCGTGATCCTGTGCATCTTGGGACCCTTGGCCATCTCGGCCTTGTGCCGCTGCAGCATCTCCTTCCGCATCTTGGCGGTGACGATCAGCTCGCCTGTGGCAAGCTTGTACGCGTGCCGGAGGGCCATCCCCACAAACTTGGCCGCCGAGAGGCCGGCGATGAAGGTCGTCGCGTAACCGGCGTACGGCGCAAGGCCCCTGATGCGCTCGGCGATCGACTTGAGCGTGCCGGAAACGGCAGTCATGTTGTTGAACAGCTTCTTCACGACTTTGACGGCCTCCTCCTTCGCCTCTTTGATCGTCGCCTTCTCTGCTTCGCTCAGCAGCAGGGGATTTGCAAGGCCGGTTACGGAGGAAAGCCCTGCAGCAATCTTTTGGCGGAGCTCGCTGGTCTCTGCCTTCTGTTTGAACTTTTCCGCCCAGCTTCCGATTGCCTCCACGTGCTTAAACCACTTTTCGAAGATGGCCACCAGCTTCACTCCCGTTCCGCCCACGTAGTCGATGGTGCCTGCCCACGCGGTCACGCCGTTTGCGAGGTTCTCGTCCCACCCTGCTGGCAGCTTCATGACTTTGTACGTGGTCGCGCCCACCCCGGCCGCCAATGCAGCGGCGTTGATCGCAACCTCCTCGCGCTTGGACCACATGCCGGCAATGGAGGACGCGCGCGAGGCAAGCGTGCGAAAGCCGCCCATTGCGTTGAGCGCCTGGTAGCCAAGCAGCGCGACTTGCACGAAGGTGCCAGCATTCTTCAGCAGAAACACGGTCCATGTGGCCGCCTCGGCCACTGCGGCGCCACCAGCCACGGCTCCGGCCGCTACGGCTCCCGCGGCTCCCGCGGCCGCAGCTGCGCCTGCGCCGGTGACGCCGATTCCCACGCCCAGCGCTCCCAGCGCCGCCGTCCCCGCCCACCCCACCGCACCGGACACCGCAGTGACGCCCCATCGGGCCGGGATCCCGAGCGCAAGCTGGGCTCCGGCCTGCACCGTCTGCGCAATCGTAAAGTTTGCGACCTGCTTGAGCGACTCCTTGCCGACGTCTGTCAGAAGCTTTGCCAGGCTGTCGTCGTGCGACACGAGGTACATCACTTCGGCCTCGCGCACGGTGCTGTAGTCGTTCACGATGAACGACGGCTCGGGTGTGCACGTCATCGGGTACGGCGCGACGGCGGCCTGGCACACCGTGTCGCCCACCGAGTACGGTTGCACCGCCTCCGACTTGGCGAGCGTCGGCGGCATCACCTCCACGCCGTTGTGCACGCCGCGCTGGTGCACCTCCAGCTGGCACTTGTCCGGCGGCTCCTCGTAGTCTTCGAGGCGCATCGTGACGAGCACCGGCTGCAGCCGGCGCTGCACCCTTTCGACGCCCGGCTCGAGCTGCCCTGCGAGCTCGATGCGGCCCTCCTTGAAGCGCGGCATCCAGTAGGCCGCCGGAGCAAACGTGCCGTCGGACCGCTGTGCGATCTCGCCCTGCGACACGCCGTCCAGCACGACGGAGTACCTGCCGTCCTTCTTGACCACCTCGACCGTGTTGACGTCCTGTTGCATCGAGAAGAAGGAGGGCGCCAGCCGGCGCGTCGCGATCTCGCGCGGCAGCGCCATGCCGCACGTCTCGTCCAGCACACTCTGCGCCGCCGCAGGCAAGGGCGGGGCGTCGAGGCTGGCGGACTCGGCGCTGGCAAACTCGTCGTACTGACGCGGCGGGTCGACGAGAATGCACGGGTCTTGCTGGTTGCTCAGCGGTCGCGCAATGCGCTCGACGTCGCGCAGCCCGCCCAGCAGCGTGCGGCGGTCGCCCTGCACGCGCCAGGCCGAGGTCGGACGCCACGGCGTCTCGATCGCAGTTTCCACCCCCACGGGCGCAGCGTCGCGCATCACGGGCACCGCAATCGCCGGCGCGCGCCACGTGCGCGGCGGCCGGTGGGCGGCGCCGAACGTCGCCGGCGCCTCCTCCTCTTCCACCGCGGTTGCGGGGTCGACACTCTCCGCAGGAACCGGGTCGGTGTAGTCCTCGTCCTCGTCTTCGCTCTCGCTGTCGTCGTCGGCGGCGTCTTCCGTCACCGACAGGCCCGCTTTTGCCAGCATGGCAATCATGGCGTCGCCGACGAGATCGAATGCGCAGAAGACGCCGCTGGCCATCTCCAAGATCGGCCAGACGCGGAGCTCCTGCACGGGGGGTATATCGTAGCACGGCCACACGTTGAACTGCCGCACCACTTGCGCGGGCGTGTCGCCCTCCGCCTCTATGTAGCGGTAGATCGGGACCAGCGCCTTGAAGGCCATGGCGGCCGCCGCGGCCTCCACGATCGTGCCCGGCGTGCCCTCCTTCTGCATCTCTAGCAGGTAGTCGTGAACGTCCAGCGGATCGACCACGTCTAGACCGCGAACCTTGGCGAGCGCCAGGGCGGTCCACTTCATGGTGCCGAGCATCCAGACGTACAGGAACCGGCGCACCTCGACGTGCAGCGACGCGTTCTCGAACGCGTGCATCGCAATGGCCTCGTACAGCGTGTTGCTGTTCGCCTCATCGTTCTGCTTTGCCGCGTCCTTTGCATTGAGGTCGATGAACTTTGGGAGTAACGTGAACTGGAGCTGGCCGGTTGGGACAACTTTTGGGGCGAGCTCGCGCAGTTCGCGCGAAACCGGGGCGTCGGGGCACGGCACAAACCGGTCTTCGGCGTCCGCATTGCCGTCCTCTTCGGCGGAGGCCATGGCCGCACCCGCTAAGCTACCCAGACCCGCAACGCGCAGAGATATCTACCACACCGCCGGGGATTGGTGGACGCGGACCACTAGCGTGCCATGGCGAGCGGCGGCGGCAGCGGCAGTGCGGATGCGTTCGCCGACGAGCGCGTGGACGCCACCTTTGAGCGCGCGAGCAAGGAGACTTTTGTGGAGGCCATGCTGCACAAGGTGGCCGACGGGCTGGCGAGTGACGCGCCGTTTGGGCACAACTCGGCGAACCGCATCCGTGGACGCGTCGAGGAGATCGAAGGCGAGGCCTCGAGCGCCGGGCGCAAGGTGCTCGACGCGCGCTTTGCGCTCGGCCACGACGACGCGCAGTACCTTGCGCAGGCGGTGACCATGCTGTGGGCCGGCGACGGCGGCGAGCGGCTGCGCCTTGTCCCGGCGCCCATGATGCCCGAGATCATGCGGCACGCGTCTGCAGAGGGCATCGTGCTCGCCATGCAGAACGTGATGAAGGAGAAAAAGGAGCAGAACCAGGCGCGCGGCAAGCGCGGGCTCGCGCTGGCTGGATGGCTGATGCAAGTGCCGGAGATCCGCGAGGCCGTGCTGGACTTTGTGCTGGAGGAGGCGGCGGACAACACCGTCGTGGCCGGCGCTGCGCAGACCATGCGCGAGGAGTACGCCGCGTCTTTGACGCGCGGCGCCGACTACGTGTCCGCTCTGCTCAACCGCAGCCCCGACTCGACAGACTTTGTCGACGGGCTGATCGTCTCGGAGCTTGTGCTGCTTGCGCTGCACACACTGACCGACGCGCAGAGCGCGCCGATGCGACTGGTGCAGAAGCGCGTCCTCGACGCCGCCAACCTGGTGCGACGCGCCGCCACGGATGCGACCATCGTGCTCAACCTCGCCGACGAGCTGCTCGGCGCGCCCGAGGTCAACGTACTCCCGTCGGCCGTGCCGGCGGTAGACAACGACCCGGCCAATCTGGATCACTGCGTGGCGTACGACCAAAACGACATGCCGCTGGAGTCGCGCGCGCACAACAAACCCGAGCAGCGCGCCTTCTTCGCCGCGCTGTGCGCCAGCTACGACCGCGTGACCGCAGAGCACGAGGCCGTAGTGCGAGGCCCTCCCAACAACGTAGCAGTCCTGTCTGAGGTGCAGCAGGCGGCGCTGCCCGACTCTAGCAAGCGCTGGAAGCTCGACAGGGTCGTCTCGCCCTTTTGGAACCAGGGCGAGACTTACGGCCCGAAGACGCTCGAGCTGGTGAAGTTCGAGAATGACAACAAGGTTCCCTCCTCGGTGTGGAAGGAGCGCGAGTATGCGCTGTTACTCAACAAGGAGCGCAACGAAAAGACCACGGCCGCCGTGGACACGAGCATGGCCGTTGCGCTCGAACGCTCGCTGCGCACGCTCGAGCCGGCTGATGCGCTGGAGCCGCGCCGCACGGACCGTCTCGGAAAGGAGGACCTCTTTGCCAACTACGCAGTGCTGCGCGGCCTGTGCGGGTACTGCGGCCCGCACCAGAGCACCACGATCCCCGAGCTCGAGCTGGGCCCGTACCACTACCCGCTGCAGCCAATGGTGCACCACAACCTGGGCGACCACACGCGCCTACACGACGCCCGGCTGTCCACAGACGTGACAAACCGCTCTCTCGCTGTGCAGAGGCGGCTCTACGGCAACGAGAAGCTGACGGCGCAGAAGCTGCGCCCGGACTTCTTTGGCGAGGTCGTCGATGGCACCAAAGACGTTGCACGCCCGGCGCTTTGGGCGCCGGTGCCCAAAGCCGAGCGAGCCAATGACGATCTCATGCTGCACGATGCCGTCGCGCTCGACACGTGCGCTGCGGCCACGTACGAGTGCATCGCGCAGTCTTTTCTCAAGACGGCGGAGCGCGAAGGGCGCGGCGGCGCGCAGCCGCAGCAGGAAAAGCTGCTGCGCGCCGCCGCCGCGTCGGCCAAGATCATGCAGCTGGCGCCCATGACGGCGGTGCACGCCCCAATAGAGCCCGGAAACGCCGCCTTCCTGCGCTTCCCGTCGGACTCGGAGACCGTGGCCTACGTCACACGGCCGGCGTTCCGTTGCGGCGGCGCCACCGGTTTGCGCGACAACCGCCAAGACGTGTTCATGCCTGTGGACTCCGGACTGGCGCGCTTTGTGCTGATAGACCACACGAAGTGGGCGCCGCTGACGATCACGCCGCTGCCAGATGCTGCTGAGAAGACGTCGCTGCTTCCCATCTACGACGCCCAGGCGGTGGCGCGGCGCGACGAAGCAGTCCCCGACGCGGCCATCACCGACTGGCTGCGCGCGGGCATCCAGCTCGGCTGGACCGGAGGGGAGGATCTGGTCACGTCGGTGTGGGCGGCGGACCGCGACTTCTCGCTTTACGTGGGCTCCGCGGCCGACAACACGCCCGTAGACATGAAAAACATGGCCGCACGCGTGAGCGGCGTCACCAAGTACGGGATGGCGGCGCGCAGCGTGGCGCCCGCAGACCTCGAGCCCGACGTGCTGGCCAATGCGCTGGCGCACGGGCTGATGGCGGTGCGCGAGCTCGAGCAGGTCGAGCACGAGGACGCGTACATCCAAAAGCTGCGCACCAAGGGCAGCGCGGAGCAGCAGGGCGTCTTCGGGCTCAAGGCGCTGGCCGGCAACATCGAGGGCGCCTCGCGCGACCGGCGGCAGGCGGTGTGGTCGGACGCGCTGCGCGAGGTCGCCGTCTCGGGCGACCGGCTCTACCGCTTCGTGACGCAGCTCACGGGCGCCATCGGCGAGGCGGCCGACTCGGCCATCTCGTGGGAGGACGAGGACCTCAAGCAGATGTCCAAGGAGGCGCTGCAGCGCCAGAAGGCGCTTGCGGAGCGCGTGGCGCGCTTCCAGACGCGGCTGGTCGAGAACGTGGTCTCGTCAACGCTCAAAGCGTCCAAGCTGCAGCTCGAGGTGCGCGGCGGCGCGGGCGGCAGCGACGGCGAGCTGGTCGTGCTCTCCGCGGACGTCAAGGACAATCTGCGCCAGGTGATGGCGGGCGAGGGCGGCCACGGCCTCTTCGAGGCGAACGTCGAGCTCAACGAGCTGCTGGGCACGTCTTCGCGCCCGATGCAGATCGGCGACATCGTTAACAAGCTGCAGGCCGTCAGCCAGGAGTTTCACAACCAGATTGCTCGCGAGCTCACGCCAAACACGGCGGCGTCGTACACGCGCGTCGTGGAGCCGCGCAACTCGTTCATGATGCACCTGAAGCCAGACACGTCCAATGCCATCCAGCGCGCCTTTGACTACATCACCGCCGAGATGCGCCACTGCGACGGCTACCACCGGCACATCCACCTGTGGGAGTTTGTCGAGGGCAAGGACTGGACGCTGTGCACGCGCTTCGCCGAGCTGGTCGGGCTGATGCTGCAGAACACGCGCATGCGCTCGGGATCGTTCGCAGCGTACGTCGGGCAGGCGCAGCTCATCGCCAACACGCAGAACATTCGCACGCAGCTGCAGCGGCTGCGCACGCAGGTGTGCCACTACCTGAGCACGCAGCTCAACGGGCCGATGTTCCTGCACAAGGACGGGCGCACGTACTACTTTGGCGGGTCGGTGCGGCCGACGACGGACGCGGACGCGGCGCGCGTCGTCAAGCGGCAGCGGGTGGACCACGAGGAGTCGCCCTTCGACGCGAAGATCCTGCCGCCGCCGGACACGATCACGCGCACCGCAATGCGCCGCAAGGTGCTCGAGCGCCTGCGCCAGATGACGCGCGCACGGCGCGTTGCCGGGATGCCGTTTGTGCCACCCACCGTCGAGACGGCGACCAAGCGCTGGCAGAGGCCGGAAGACCTCAGCGCCGGCGGCAGCGTCAACCGCATCACGGCGCTGCACTTTGCCAACCGCGAGGTGATGGAACAGCTGCTCTTTGCCGACAACACCCTGACGAGCCGGGCGAGCGCGGAGGTGGCGAGCGCGGAGGTGGCGAGCTTTCGGCTGCGCGTGCTCTTGCAGCTGCGGCTCGAGACCGACCGCCCGCTCGGCTACGAGAAAGCGGGGTCGATCAACTACGACAGCAACGGGCTCGCCTCGATCATGCACCAGAAGCTGACGACGCTGTCCAATCGGTACATCACAGTTTCCGGACGGAGCACCGTGCTCACGATGCCCGCAACGCACGGCAACTCGATGAGAATCACAGACTTTGCAAAGACTGGGAGCGCAGACTACCACTTTGTGGACGGGATCGACGTTGGCGCCATTCTCGAGTCGCCCTTTGTAGAGAACGACGCAGACCCTGACAGTGCCATCGTGCGCACCATCGTCTCGCTCGCGCTCAACTCGATCTTCGGCATGCCCAACACCCCGCCGAGAGCGAACAGCGAGTACAACATCGGTACGGACAACGCGCAGTGGATGCCGTACAAAGTTGTCCCCGGCCGCTGGGTGCGGCTCGTCGACGACGACGAGCACCGACAGTTCCAGCGCGAGTCCATTGCGTGGTACGAAAAAGCCATCGACATGGCACACGCCCACCAGCTGCCAGACGTGCCCGCCATTCTGCTCGCGTGGTGCGCTCTGCTGCTGCTTCCGCGCACCAAGCATCGTGCGGAGCTCGAGTACATGGTCGGCACGGCCGAGGCGTTGTGCCGGACCATGAGCTTCAACGCGCCGGGGTACGTGACGCCGCTGCCGGAATGGTTGGACGCTTCGAAGCGACCAACTGCGCCGTCCCCCGAGTACGTGCGCGCCATGGCCGACTCCTTCGACCTGGAGCAGCACGCGGCAAAGCCAGCTAACGCAACGCGCAAGCTGCTCGCGACCTTCCACGACCGCCAAGTGCGTGACAACGTAGAAGCGTGGATTAAAGAGCCGAAGAACTTCACTCTCAACTCCGCAATCGTCGACATCTACCCTGTGGTGGATCGTGACGCGCCTGACTTGCGCTACGACCTGTCGACCAAAGTGGCGGTGAAGCAGCCAATGTGGGTGCTGGGCCGCCTCCTCGACCTGGCGCACAACTCCAGCTCCAGCGAGGTCGCGGTTCGCCAGAGCATCCTCGAGTCGCTCAAGGGCACGCTGGTGGAGCCGGAGGTGAACAGGCCAGACGAGGCAGCCACCTACCTGACCGATCAGACAAATCGGTACAGCGTGTCACCGCTTCTACCGCCCGATTCCACGGTCCCGTACATGACCTTTGGCGACTGGCTGCAGCGACGGGCGACGGCGGAGCAGCAGCCGTGGGAGCAGCTAATCTTGCACACGGTGCAGACGACCAGCTTGATGGCGCTGCACACCGGCAGCGTGGAGTACAGCAAGATCATGGAGCGCATAAGCGCGCTCATCGAGAGCTCTGCAACGGCGCGGAGCAGCAGCCAAAACTTCTTGCAGCAGCCGGGTGTGGCCGACATCGTGCGCCGACTGCCGGCCAACGGGCCGAACAACAAGGAAAAGGATGATCAGATCACGCGGGCGGACACCATCCTGCAAAAAAACAAGCCCGACATTGTCGCAAGGCTCCAGACCTGGATGTGGGACGTGCGCGCGGAGGTGGCAAAGGGACAGCCTACTGCGGGGCGATCCAGCTGTATCAGCCACTGAATCGTAGCGCTAAGAAACAGATGTGGAATCCATGTAAGGGTAGTGTGCGAGCGGGTGGTGCGTGTTTTAAAAGCATGGTTCTACTGCGTGACGTCGTCAAGCGACACGCTGGCTACCTGGCCGCAACGGTGTTTGTGGTCCAATGGGGAAACCACGCAGTCGCGTGCACGGTGGTGCTCTCGATCATCGTGCTGTGGCTCATGCGCGACACTCGGACCTCCATCTACTTTTTCGCGCTGGCGGGTGTATGGTTCTCGCTGGTAGAAGCCGTTGTGTACCTGCTGTTCCGAGGGCTGTGG